>FZPS01000122.1_pt81 | contig 133930 bp, 133 predicted proteins | sample 1817821 | NCBI WGS metagenome assembly FZPS01 (sample SAMEA104158645, study PRJEB21678) | metagenome | place: Germany | collected 2015-04-21
GGAGATGGCGAAGATCCTTGAGCCGGAGACTGTGGTTGTCTCTCTTGGGGCGCCGGTGACGCTGAAGACCCTGGATGACCTCGATGCCTACCTGGAGGGGGTCCGCAGGCGGGCGATGGCTGAACTTGAGAAGGGGAATCCGGTGATGCTCAAATGACGGTGCTCTCCCGGGATGCAAGAGCTGCCCTCGATGAAGCGATCCAGGAGGCTCGCAGGAGGGCTGAACTCGGGGCAAAAAAAGTTCTCGTGATGCTTGGCGTTGAGGAGGAGAAGAAACCTGCACACCTCTCTCCCGAGCAGGCTGAGGTACGCCGGCAGCTTCGGGCTGAGGCTCGCAGGCTCGGGTCGTTTGAGGATCTTGTCAGGTCGATGGCCTACGAGCAGTGGCACCGGATGCTCTTTGCCAGGTTCCTGGCTGAGAATGATCTGCTGATCCACCCTGAGTTCGGGGTGCCGGTCACTCTTGCTGAGTGCGAGGAGATCGCCCGTGAGGAGGGGCGGGATCGCTGGGAGGTTGCGGCAGATTACGCGGCCGGGATGCTCCCGGGGATCTTTCGGCGGGAGAGCCCGCTCACCCGGGTCAGGTACGCGACCGAGGATACCGCGGCGCTCGAGGCGATCCTTGCGAGGATTCCGGAGGAGGCGTTCCGCGCCGAGGATGCGCTCGGGTGGACCTACCAGTTCTGGCAGACGGAGAAGAAGAAGGAGGTGAACGCGTCGGGGAGGAAGGTGGAGGGCTACGATATCTGCGCGGTGACCCAGCTCTTCACCGAGCCCTACATGGTGCAGTTCCTGCTCCAGAACACGCTCGGCGCCTGGTGGCTCCGTCTCCACCCGGAAAGCCCGCTCCGGGAAGAGTGGCGCTACTACAGGGAGGGGGTGCACCATGACTTCTCTGCCTGGCCGGAGAGCCCGGCTGAGTTGAAGATCCTCGATCCCTGCTGCGGGAGCGGGCATTTCCTGGTTGCGGCGTTTCATATGTTGCTTGCCATGCGAAGGGAACTCGGTGAGGAGACGGAGGACGCGATCCGGGGTATCCTGGAGGAGAACCTCCACGGGCTTGAGATCGATCCGCGGTGCATCCAGATCGCGACGTTCTCCCTCGCGCTGGAGGCGTGGAAGGCGGGGTTCTCGCCGACGGAGTCGTACCTGCCGGTGCCGAACCTGGCCTGCACGGGGATACCGATCCGGGCAAAGAAGGAGGAGTGGTTGAGTCTCGCTGGCGGGGACGGGCTGCTCGAGGGCGTGCTTGAGCAGTATTATGACCTCTTCAAGAACGCTGATACCCTCGGGAGCCTGATCCGGGTGGACAACCAGCCGACCCTTGTCCCCCAGGCTACCCTGGAGAAGAAGTTTACGCAGGCGTTGCGGCGGGAGAGAGATACGGGCGATCCGGTCGCAGAGACGTTTGGGGAGACGGGACACGGTGTGCTGAAGGCGGCAGGACTCCTCTCCAGACGGTATGATTACGTCATAACGAACGTTCCCTACCTGTCAAGGGGAAAACAGGGAGATCTCCTGAGATCCTTCATCGAGGAGCACCATCCTCTCGGGAAGAACGATATCGCAACGGCGTTTCTTGAACGGTGCCTTTCCTTCTGCCGGCCGGGGGGGAAGATCAGCATCGTTCTGCCGCAGAACTGGCTATTTCTGGTATCGTATAAGCAGTTCAGGGAACACCTCCTGAAGAACGAGCGCTGGGATCTGCTGGCAAGGCTGGGTCCGAAGGCATTTCAAACACCAATGTGGGACTTTAATGTTCTCCTCCTGAACATCTCCCATACGAAACCGCCGGCGGGCCACCTGCTCTGCGGGCTGGATGTCTCGGAGGAGCGCGACGCGGCGGCCAAGGCCCGGTCTCTGCTGGATGCGGAGATGACATGTGTGGAGCAGGCGGGGCAACTGGAGAATCCGGATGCAAGGATAATTTTAGAAAATATTGATTATGACATCTTGCTTGAGAATAAAGCAGTTTCATATAAAGGGATTACAACAGGTGATGATCCCAAATATCGGCGATTTTTTTGGGAATTAATCGACCATACCAAAGAGATTCGATTTTTCCAGAGCACCGTTAAAGCAACCCGGTATTTCGGAGGATGTGAATCTGTAATACTGTATGAGTCTATGACGAATCCGATTCAAGAGGGGGTATATATTAGAGCCAAAGAGGCGATCGGTAAAAAAGGTGTCATAATCTCACAAATGCGATTACTACCAGCATCTCAATATTTCGGAACAACCTTTGACACCAATGCGGGGGCTATCATCCCCCACGACCCCTCCCACCTCCCCGCCATCTGGTGCTTCTGCTCCTCTCCTGACTACTACACCGCCGTCCGGGAAATCGACCAGAAACTCAACGTCACCAACGCCACCCTTGTCAAAGTCCCCTTCGACCTCGACCACTGGCAGAAGGTCGCCGCCGAGAAGTACCCCCACGGCCTCCCCGAGCCCTACTCAAACGACCCCACCCAGTGGATCTTCCATGGCCACCCCTGCCGAAGCGTCATCTGGGACGAGGAGACAAAGATGCTCGCCCGCGGCCCCCTCCGCACCGACGGAACCGTCCTTCACGTCGCCATCGCCCGTCTCCTCGGCTACCGCTGGCCTGCCGAACTCGACCAGGATATGGAACTTGCCGACCTCCAGCGGGAGATCGTGGCCGAGAGCGAGAAACTCCTTCCCTTCGCCGACCGGGACGGCATCGTCGCCATCCCCTCAGTCAGGGGTGAAGGGCGGCTCGTCGACCGGCTTCGGGCGCTCCTTGCTGCCGCCTACGGTCCTGCGTGGTCACCCCACATAGAAGACGAACTCCTCCGGCAGGCCGGATACACAAAACGGGATGGGAGCCTCAAAGGCGACCTCGAAGGATTCCTCCGCGACGAGTTCTTCGCCTCCCACTGCAAACTCTTCGGCAACCGGCCGTTCATCTGGCAGGTCTGGGACGGGACAAAGGACGGGTTCTCGGTGCTGCTCAACTACCACAAACTCGACAGGCGCAACCTCGAACGGCTGACCTACACCTACCTCGGCGCCTGGATCACCCAGCAGCGGGCCGAAGTCGAGGATGAGGTGCCCGGCGCCGAACGACGGCTCGCAGCCGCAGAAGACCTGAAAGAACGACTTGCAACGATCCTCGAGGGTGAAGCCCCATACGACATCTTCGTCCGGTGGAAACCCCTCCACGAACAGCCGATCGGCTGGGACCCCGACCTGAACGACGGGGTGCGGCTCAACATCCGCCCGTTCGTCGAGGCCGGGGTGCTCCGGTCGAAACCGAGGATCAACTGGAAGAAAGACCGCGGGAAGGACCCGGTGCCGAACGCCTCCGGGAGCGTGGAGCGGCATAACGACCTGCATCTCGCGCTCAAAGAGAAACGAGCGGCAAGAGCGGCGGTGAAGGATCCATGACAACCCTGCTTGACGCCATCGAAGATGCCATCAGGGCGGTAATCAAGAACTACGACCGCGGAGACACCATACCCCCCGTTGCCCTCCTCTGGCCCGACCCCACCGGAGAGTGGCAGCCGGTGGCGACCCTCCTCAGAGAAGAGCGAGGACTGCCGATCATAACACTTGGCGACTACGACCCCGGGCGCTGGCGGGGGCCGGCCATCTACCTCCGCTGCCTCATCGAAGGCACCCTCCCCGAAGCAGGGCTCCCCGACGATGAGACGCCGATCATCTATCTCCCCGGCCACTCCAGGATCGAACTCCGCAATATCGGGGACTGCCCCGAACCCCTCCGGCCGCTTGCCGAACTCCAGTACCGGGGCGCAATCTGGTCCCACCGGAACGGACGCGACTGGACAGTGGCAGGATTCCTCCAGGCGCACCTCGACATCGCCACCACCACAGACCAGGAGACAAAAGCAGCCCTCAGAAGCACGGTCGGCAAACTCTGCAACGAACCCCTCCGATCGATCCGGGCACACCAGCCCCTCAACGCCGCCTACCTCGCCAGCCTCACCCAGTCAGACTACCAAAAACAGATCCTCCTCTGGATGAACTCCCCCCAGGAAGAGAAGGAACGGATAGGTGCCGAAAGATGGCCGCTCCTCCGATACATGTACAAGGCGGATTATGGATTCGATCCCCATACCGACGGCGTCGCAACCGCTGCCGTACTCCTCGCCTCACAGGACCAGCGGTGGGCGCAGGTCTGGGAACGCTACAGAGAGAACCCGCATGCCTACCCAAACATCCCCACCCTGCTCAGGAACGCCGAAATGCCGCCGCTCCCCATGTTCCGGGACTCATGGCCCCAGATCAACGAGACCATGGAAGATGCCCTCCGCCAGGCACTCCTCAACCTCCGGGACGCCTCCCACGACGAAGCCCGCCAGGAGATCCTGCGGCTTGAAGCGGAACATGGAGAACGCCGCTCATGGGTCTGGGCCGACCTCGGCGAAAGCCCGCTTGCCTTCGCCCTCCAGCACCTCGCCCGGCTCGCCGAACTGACAGAAGACTTCAGGTTCAGCGGGACCATACCTGAGCAGGCAGAGCGCTACGCCCGGGAATACTGGAAGGCCGACGACGCCATCGTCAGGGCGCTGGCCTGCGTCGAGAAAAGGCAAGACCGGGAAGCCGTCACCGCAGCGATCCGCACCCTCGCACGGGCGTGGCTTGAAGCACTCGCCACGGCATTCCAGCAGGAATGGCTCGCATCCCCCCCGGAACAGCAGAAAGAATCCTGGAAACCACCCGAGGGCGAGGTGCTGCTCTTCGTCGACGGGCTCCGTATGGACCTCGGCCACCGGCTATTGGAGCACCTCAAGGAAGCAGGCTGCAGCTGCACCCTGACCCACCGGCTCGCTGTCCTCCCCTCCATCACCGAGACCGCAAAACCTGCCGTCATGCCCATCGCCGGAGAACTCGCTGCAGGAAAGAACCTCACCCCGGCAACCAGGACCGGCGCAGTCGCCCAGATCTCGGCGCTCAGGACGCTCCTGCGAGAGCAGAACATCCAGGTGCTGGGAGAGAACGATGACGGAGACCCGGAGGGCAGGGCGTGGACAGAATGCGGGAACATCGACCGTGAGGGGCATGATAAAGGCAGTGAGCTGCCGAGCGTTCTGGACGGCGAACTCGCAACGATCGAGCGACGGATCATCGACCTCCTCGATGCCGGGTGGCAGCAGGTCCGCGTCGTCACCGACCATGGATGGCTCCTCCTGCCCGGCGGTCTGGTCAAGACCGACCTTCCTCCCTCCCTCGTTGCATCCAAGAAAGGCAGATACGCAGAGCTCCTGCCCGACAGCAGCGTCTCTCTCCCCACAGTAGCGTGGTTCTGGAATCGAACCCACCGGATAGCCCTCGCACCCGGCATCACCTGCTTTGAGGCAGGCAAGGAGTATGACCATGGAGGGCTAAGCCCGCAGGAAGTTGTCGTCCCCGAGATCATCGTCACCCGGGGATCGCCCGGAGCGCGGAGCCTGGTCATCCAGACGCCATCCTGGAGAGGACTCCGCTGCTATATCACCATCGAGGGCGGCGGCGAAGGATATACCGTCGACATCCGGCAAGAACCCGGCGACCCGAAGACCAGTGTCGCTATGGACGCAAAAACCACCTCCCCAGAAGGAGAAGTCTCGCTTGTCATCCCAAACGACAGCCTCGAGGGAACAGGTGCGATGATCGTCGTCCTGGATAAGGATGGAAACACCCTGGCCCAGCGGCAGACAATAATCGGAGGTGAGTAGCCCCATGGCAGCAGAATTAGACGCCCTCGACCAGCTGGTTGCCGACGTCTTCGATGGCTACGTTGTCAGAAAAGACCTCGCGCAGAAATTCAAAGGAAACTACCCGGTCCCCACCTACGTTGCCGAGTTCCTCATCGGAAAGTACTGTGCCACAACCGATGAAGACGAGATCAAAGAAGGGCTTGAGATCGTCCAGCGCCAGCTTGGCGAACGCATCGTCCGTGCAGGGGAGCAAGAACTCTACAAAGCGCAGGCAAAAATCCACGGCAGCGTCAAAGTCATCGACCTCATCACCGCCAGACTCGATGCAAGATCAGACTCGTTCATTGCCACGGTCCCCTCTCTCCTCTTAAACGACGTCCATATCTCATCAGACCTCATCTACGAGCATGAACGGATGCTGACCGGCGGATTTTACGCAGAGATCGACCTCGCATACGGCGATCCCGAGAGCAACCGGCCGTTCTCCATCACGCGCCTGCGTCCCATCCAGCTCTCAAAGAGGAACGTCCTCGACGACGTCACCCGCGGCCGGGCGAGCATGTCAGACCAGGAGTGGAAGGAGTTCCTCATCAGAAGCATCGGGCTCGAACCCTCCTCGCTCTCCCCGAGAGCTCAGGACGTCCTCTTCCTTCGTATGGTCCCGTTTGTCGAGAAGGGCTACAACATGATCGAGCTTGGCCCCCGCGGGACCGGAAAGAGTCACCTCTACCAGCAGGTCAGCCCCTACTCCCACCTGGTCTCCGGCGGAAAAGCAACGGTCGCCAAGATGTTCGTGAACAACGCAACCGGCCAGCGCGGTCTCGTGTGCCAGTATGACATCGTCTGCTTCGATGAGGTCTCAGGGATCAACTTCGACCAGAAAGACGGCGTCAACATCATGAAAGGGTATATGGAGAGCGGGGAGTTCTCCCGGGGCAGGGAGAGCATCAGGGCCGAGGGTGGTATTGTCATGCTCGGCAACTTCGACGTTGACGTCGATCACCAGCAGCGGGTGGGCCACCTCTTCGGCCCGCTGCCAAAGGAGATCCGCGACGATACCGCGTTCATGGACCGGATTCACAGTTATGTCCCGGGATGGGACTTCCCGAAGATTCATCCTGACATGATGACTGAACACTTTGGTCTTGTCAGCGATTTCCTGAGCGAGTGCTGGCGGCAGCTTCGAAGCGAGAACAGACTCCACCTCATCAACGACCGTGTCTTCTTCGGGGACGCCCTGAGCGGACGCGACCGCCGGGCCGTGAACAAGACCATAAACGGGCTCCTGAAACTCGTCTACCCCTCACCAGACATGGAGATCGCTGATGAGATCCTTGAATGGGCGGTGCGCCTGGCCCTTGAATGCCGTCGCAGGGTCAAAGAGCAACAGAAACGGATCGGGTCTGCCGAGTTCCGCAACACGATGTTCAGCTACAGGCTCGGTCTGGACGGCATCGAACAGTATGTTTCAACCCCTGAGTTACACAGCGAAAACGAGATCGGCCAGGACCCGCTGCCCCCGGGTCAGGCCTGGGCGGTCGGTCCCGGAGACGAGAACGAAGGAAGCGGCCTCTACAAGATCGAGGTCACGGTCACGCCGGGTTCATCCATACGCCTGATCAACGTGAGAGCACCCCCCGGGCTTCGCGAGGGGCTCCGCGCTGCAGAACAGGTACTCTACACCCAGGCAAAATCGCTCATCGGTGACCGGGATCCGCTCGGAAGCGAATTCTCGGTTCAGGTCCGTGCCCTCACCGCGGTAAAAGGGGCATCATCGCTGGGCATGCCGCTCCTTCTTGCCCTCTGCTCTGCAGCGCTGGGCAGGAGCCTCAAAGGCGGTGTTGTCATAGCAGGAGGGATGAGTGTGGGCGGGACGGTCGAGCCGGTCTACAACGCGCTGGATATGGCGGAGTTAGCCGCAGAAAACGGGGCTACAGCGATCCTGCTCCCGGTCTCCAGCCGAAGGCAACTCAACGAGATGTCAGATGACCTGGCATCCCGGCTGATGGTCATCTACTATAAGGACCCACGGGACGCCCTCTTCAAGGTTATTGGTGAGTAGGGCTACAAGGGCAAGAGCAACAGGTTGTCCCTGAATAAGTTTGATTATCCTGCTCCACCAATTCCCTCTCATGACCCACTGGATCGCCTCCTCGAACCGGGACAACGCAGAAATCGTCAGGAAAAAGCATATCTGGGGAGTACCCCGGCGGAACAGGTCTCTCATGGACCGGGTGAAGCCCGGCGATACCATCCTCCTGTACGTACGCCAGGAGAAAGCAGGCGACACACTCCTTCCCTCAGCGGTAACCGGAGCATACGAGGTCGTCTCCGAACCCTACGAAGACACAACACCCCTCTTCGTCACCCCGGAACACATGGGTGACGAGGTCTTCCCCTTCCGGATGAAGGTCAGGCCGGTGGCAGTCTTTACCGAACCGCTCGAGTTCAAACCCCTGATCCCGGACCTCAAATTCATCACGAACAAAAGGATGTGGTCCGGCCACCTCCGCGTGGCGATGCGGACCATCCCGGAAGAGGACTACCACCTCATCCTCACGCGGGCCGGAGAGGAGGCATAACCGATGTCCGAGATCACCGGCGTCACCTTTCCGGTCCCCAAACCCCTCATGCCCCGGTTCTTTGCTGAAGGAAAGACCGTCTTCATCAAACCCGCCACCGCCTTCAAACACCTCAGGAGCGGCATGAAACTCGTCTTCTACCAGTCCCGGGAGGACACCGGCTACGTCGGGGAGGCGACGATCAAGCGGATCATCTTAAGCGACGACCCCTTCGCGTTCTTCGAGACCTTCGGCGACGCGGTCTTCCTCAACCGAGAGGAGGTCAGAGCCTACGTGGAGAATCAGGAGCGCTGGCAGGGGACCCGGGTCAGGAAAGAGAAGCCTGGAAAGAGAACCTGGCTGGCCCTCGAACTCGAGGATATCAGGGAGTACGAGGCAGTGAAGAAACCCGAGCGGTTCGTCCCGGTCGGGGGGAAGTATCTCCGAGAATAATTCCTGCATCCCTCCCGGTATGAAGGTCACCAGCATCGTCGCTTCCGGGGACCTCCACCACACCCGGTCCCTTTCGAACAGTTGCCGGAACTACTACACACGTGGACCTGGATGTCCCGCATCCCTACAATCTTTCTTTTCAGCAAGTGACAGCAGTTGCTGTCAATGTCACCCAGACTGAGGTCTCCTCAGCACCGGGCCAGGTGAACCTCGCCATCAAACGTGAACGACTGCTCCCAGCGGCTGACCATGACCCCCCGCCGCAGTCGTTCCAGTCACGCTGGCCTGCGGAGAAGAGAGGTGGTATCGAGGAGATGCGTCTCAAGACAATAGCAGACTGCTTGCACCCCTGCTGGGGTCGGTCCCCCTGTCGGTCCTGCCGCCGCCCGGAAAAATATATCGCCGGGACAAGCACGGCAGGGAATCCCTGTGGCAACACTGGACGAGATCGAAACGATGCGCGACAACCAGGACGTCGGCGGGCTGATCCGGGCGCTTGCCGACCCGAAGGCGAATGAACCGCTTGACCGTATGCGAAACGAGGATCCGGGCCCATCGGCCCGGGAGGCAGCCGCGACCACGACCGCGTACCGGCGGGTGGTCGGCCGCCTCGAGGAGGTCAAGGCGGGGCGGCGAACCTGAGCGGGTTCAGGCGCCCACCCTCTCCTCCCGGGTCCGGAAGATCTTGTAGATCTCCCCGGCGAGGAGGATCGGGAGCCCGAAGAGGGCGAGGACCCACCAGTCAGCGAGTGTCAGGGGCGCGGTTCCAAGGAAGATCTGGAAGACCGGGACGTAGACCACCAGCGCCTGGAGGACGAGGCTCCCGAGAATGGTGTAGAGCAGAGCCGGGTTTGAGAAGAACCCAATCCCGTGGAGCGGGAACCGAAACGACCGGAAGTTCAGGACGTTGTAGAGTTCAAAGACGACCAGCCCGGAAAAAACCATCGTCCGCGCCCGGTCGAGGTCAACGGCGTAGAGACCCGAGAAGATGTAGAGGGTGAGCAGCCCGATCCATGCCCCGAGGGCGAGGATGACCAGGAACATGCGTCCCGTGAGGATCGGCTCCCCGGGATCCCGCGGCCGCCGGCGCATGACATCCGGCTCGGCGGGCTCCAGACCGAGCGCAAGAGCGGTCAGACCGTCGGTGATCAGGTTGATCCAGAGGATCTGAACCGGGATGAGGATCAGCGGCAGTCCCAGGAGGAGCCCGCCGACGATCGCGACGATCTCCCCAACATTCGAAGAGAGGAGGTAGTGGGTGAACCGGGTGATGTTGTCGTACTCCCGTCGCCCCTCCTCGATCCCGGCGACGATGCTTGCGAAGTTATCGTCCACGAGGATCATGTCGCTTGACTCTTTTGCGACGTCAGTCCCCTTGATTCCCATCGCTATCCCGATGCTCGCCTTCTTCAGCGCCGGGGCGTCGTTGACCCCGTCGCCGGTCATCGCAATGACCGCCTGCTCCCGTGAGAGAACATCGATCACCCGGAGTTTGTGTTCGGCCGTGACCCGGGAGAGGATCTTCGTCGTCCGGAGCCTGGTCTCGAGTTCGTCGTCGGTCAGGGCCTCGAGTTCGGCCCCGGTCAGCGCCCCCTCGCTCGAGAGCCCGAGAGCCTGCGCGATGGCGTAGGCGGTGAGCGGGTTATCGCCGGTGATCATGATGACGTCGATCCCGGCGCTTCTGCAGAGCCTGATCGCCTCAGCCGCCTCGGGGCGCGGGGGGTCGAGGATCCCGGCAAACCCGAGGAAGACCAGATCCTCCTCCACCGCGTCCGCCGTCCGGGGAAGACCGGCCGGGAGCGGGCGGTATGCAGCCCCGAGCACCCGGAGTCCCTCTGAAGCGTAGCCAGCGATCTCCTGCCTGATGGTCCCGCGGAGGTCGTCGGTGAGCGCCACGACCGACCCATCCATGAAGACCCGCGACGACCGGTCAAGGAGCACCTCAGGCGCCCCTTTCACGTAAGCGACGTCCCCCTCCTCCTCATGGTAGATGATCGTCATCCGCTTCCTGGTGGAGTCAAACGAGAACTCGCCCACCGCCGCAGGGCACTCGTCCCGGGAGAGCCCGGCCTTCGCCGCCGCGACCACGAGTGCCCCCTCGGTCGGGGTCCCGAAGATCCGCCACCCCCCATCCCCATCGCGGGTCAGGGTCGCGTGGTTGCAGAGGAGCACCGCCCGCAGGAACTGCCAGAGCCCGGGGAAGTCCCTGGGGTCGACGGCCCGGCCGTCGAGAAGGAACTCTCCCTCGGGGGCATATCCGGTCCCGGTCACCGCCACGTCAAGACCGGCGGTCCTGACCCTGACAACCGCCATCTCGTTCCGGGTAAGGGTCCCAGTCTTGTCAGTGCAGATCACCGAGACCGCACCGAGGGTCTCAGACGCCGGGAGCCGCCTGATGAGACAGTTCTTCTGCATCAAGGTCTTGATCCCGATGGCAAGCGTCAGGGTCACGACCGCAGGGAGCCCCTCCGGGATCACCGCCACCGCGAGCGAGACCCCGACGAGGAACATCTCCAGGAGTTCGCGCTGCTGCAGGACCCCAACGACGACCGTGACCACCGCAATACCGAGAGCGATGACCCCGATGTCCCGGCCGAGGATAGCCATCTGCCGGGAGAGGGGGGTCGGCTCGGCCGTGACCGCTTGAGAGAGTCCCGCAATCTTGCCAAATTCCGTCTCCATGCCGGTGGCGACGACCACCCCTCGCCCCCGGCCGTTGACGACCGTCGTGCCGGCAAACACCATATTGCTCCGCTCGGCAAGAACAGTCCCGGATGGGAGCATTCCTGGCGCCTTATCGACCGGCGCAGACTCACCCGTCAGCGCCGCCTCGTCGACCTGGAGCGATGTCGCCTCGACGATCACAAGGTCAGCAGGCACCCGCTCCCCCATCTCAAGGACGACGATGTCCCCAGGCACGACCAGGGACGCATCGATCTCCTGTTGCTTCCCATCGCGGATGACCACGGCCCGCTGGACGAGCATCTTCTTGAGCGCCTCGATGGCCTCCCCGGCCTGCCACTCCTGGGAGTAACCAAGGAGGGCGTTTAAGATGACGATGATGAGAATGGCTGCGGCGTCCAGGAGCTCACCGACGAGAAACGAGACCGCCGCGGCTACGATGAGGATCGCGATGAGAATGCTCTCAAACTGCCGCAGGAAGACCTGGAGCCGGGTTTCTCGTGCCTCCTCCTGGAGGACGTTCTTTCCATAGCGTTCCAGCCGCTCCTCTGCCTCTTTCGTGGTCAGGCCGGCAGGACCGGTGCCGAGCTCCCGCAGGATCTCCTCGAGGGGGAGGGTCCACCAGTCAGGCGGTGAGGACATACCACCGATTCAGCCACCGCGCTATAAAAACCCAGAGCATCCACCCACCCGGTAACGTTATATCGGGCAAGGGTCTGGAGGAGATGGTGATGAGCAGAATAGCAGTCCTGATCACGGATATGTTTGAGGACATCGAGTACACAAAACCCGCCGAGGCGTTCCGGGAGGCCGGCCACGACCTCGTCCACGTCGGTCTCACCGCGGGCGAGACCGTGCGCGGGAAGGAGGGGACAGCGGTCACCATTGACCGGGCCGCTTCTGAAGTATCGGTGGATGAGTTTGATGCGCTCTTTATACCGGGCGGCTACTCGCCTGACAAACTCAGGGCCCACGACGCGCCCGTGGAGTTCGTGCGGCGGTTTGCGGAGAGCGACAAACCGGTCTTTATTATATGTCACGCCCCCCAGATCCTGATCACGGCGCAGGTTCTCAAGGGCAGAAAGATCACCGGCTGGAAGTCGATTGTCCAGGACGTCAGGAACGCCGGTGCGGAGTATATCAACCAGGAAGTGGTGATCGACGGCAACCTGGTTTCGAGCAGGAAACCTGAGGACATCCCGGCGTTCATCGCGGCGTCGCTTGAGAAACTCAGAGAGGTCGCGGTTGCGGTGCCAGGGTAAGGCGAGCGAGGGGTGCCAGCCCGTCCGCACAAACCCTTTTATCAGCGGCCCGCACCCATTCTTCCGGGATGAGACTCTCAGGATCAGTGTGGGGCAGGCTTGCGGTCATCGCCCTGATCATCGGGCTCTCGGTTCTCTTCTTCGCCATCGGAGCCGCGTATACCGACTTCTTCTACCTGGCACTCATCCTGGCCGCGTTCTGGTACCGCGAGCGTGCGGTGTACGCGGGAATCCTGCTCGCGATGCTCTACGCCGGCCTCGCCTACCCTCCCGGACCCGGGACCCTCGCGCGCGCAGGGTTCTTCATCGCCCTCACCTACCTCCTTGGCCACCTCTTCAATGCCGCGGGGAAGCAGCCAGAAACCCGGCACCTCCGTATCAGCGAACCCGCGCCGGCTGCGTGCGACCCTGATACGAGAAGGCTGATCGCTCACCTCTCGAGCCGGGACCCGGAAACCCGCTACCGGGCGGCCGCGTGCCTCGGTGATGCCCGGGAGCCGGCCGCGGTCGGGCCACTCGTGGCCCTCCTCGATGACCCGGAGAGCGGAGTGCGCTGGAAGGCGGCGGAGGCGCTCGGGAAATTGGGTTCTCCGGCCGTCGGGCCGCTCACTGAGTGCCTGAAGAACAGGAACGTGGACGTCAGGTGGATGGCCGCGGTCGCCCTTGGCGGTATTGCAGACCCGGCGGCGGTCCCTGCACTGCTGGAGACACTCAACGACGAAGACGATTATGTGAGGAGCAGGGCAGCCCTCGCACTCGCTGCCATCGGCAAACCCGCCGAGGAGGCGCTCATAGCCAGTCTCTCGACCGGGAACGAACGGGTCCGCGCGGGTGCAGCGCTGGCACTCGGGAGGATGGGAGGGGCAGGGGCCGTCGCTGCTCTCATTGATTCGCTCCGGGACCCGGACGAGGCTGTGCGGCAGCGGGCCGTGACCGCGCTCTGGGATATCGGGGAAGCTGCCATCCCCTCCCTGGTGGAGGCGCTCCGGACCGACGAGCAGGTTATCAGGCAGGGGGTGACCGCTGCTCTCGGCCAGATCGGCAAACCCGCCGTTCTCCCCCTGATCGCGGCGCTCCGCATCGACGAGGACCCGCGTGTCCGCGCGGGCGCAGCGCTGGCACTCGGGAGGATCGGCGACCCCGGATCGGTTGATGCCCTGATCGAGGCCCTGGACGACGAGCAGGAGGAGGTGCGGCTGGCTGCCAGGGAAGCGCTCAGGGTGAGTCATAAGACATAACATCGGGATCATGGGCTTTGAGCTGGGGGAGGAATCTGCCCTTTGGCGTGTCCCCATAGACTTTCACGACGCAAGCAGGGAGATTTATCTTGCGGGGTGAAGGGGCTCCGCTTTCAGAGAGATTGTAGAGATTATATATTGGTGTATACCAAATGACATTTTGTATGTTCCAAGCCTACACGTATCGGATGTATCCTTCAGAGGAGCAGGTTGCGCTCCTCATGAAACACATCCATGCCTGTCGGTTTGTATACAACCATTCTCTGGAGCAGAAAATCCGGGCGTATGAGCAGGAAGGTCGAAACCTCTCCTGTTTCGACCTGAACAACCGTCTTCCCGCCCTTAAAGAAGAACATCCGTGGCTCAAGGAAGTTACCTCTCAGTCTCTCCAGAGTGCAAACAAGAACCTCGACAACGCTTTCACCCGGTTCTTCAGGGAGAAAAAGGGATTCCCTAAATTTAAATCAAAGAAGAACCCGGTGCAGTCATTCCAGATACCTCAGCATTACACGGTGGATTTCGAACGGCATAGGATCAAACTCCCAAAGATTGGTGAGATCAAGACTGTCTTTCATCGAGTCTTCACCGGGAAAATGAAGTATGCCACAGTCTCTGTGACTTCGACCGGGAAGTGGTTCGTTAGCATCCTCGTTGATGACGGAATGCCTGCCCCCGAACCCGCACCGATTTCTCGAGATACCACCCTCGGGATCGACGTCGGACTGACGGTGACGGACTTTGCAACCTTCTCTACAGGAGAGAAGATCGAGAACCCTCGATACCTGAGAAACTCCCTTCGGCGCCTGAAGGTATTGCAGCGTCGGGTATCGCGGAAAAGGAAAGGGTCGAAAAATCGGCAGAAATCAATTCAGAAACTTGCTCGGTGTCATGAGAAGATAGCAAACCAGCGCAATGATTTCCTGCACAAACTCTCATTTCGAGTCGTGAGCGAGAACCAAGCTCAAGTTATTGCAGTGGAATCGTTGAACGTTGCTGGAATGCAGAAGAACCATTGCCTCGCACAGAGTATCAGTGATGTGTCCTGGAGTAAGTTCTTCACGATGCTCGATTACAAATGCCTGAAGTATGGGAAGACTCTGCTCAGGATCGGGAGATTCGATCCATCCTCGAAAATCTGTAATCGATGTGGGTATCTCAACCGGGTTCTAAAACTCTCGCATCGAGAGTGGGTCTGTCCGGATTGCGGTACTCAGCATGACCGTGACATCAACGCGGCGATCAATATCAAGACGTTCGCCCTACAAGATCAGAATCTTGTTGGGGTAATATCAGGTGTGGAACGCACCGTCGAGCCTGGGGACTCGCTCCCGATGGGGAGGAGGAGGATAGCCGGGAAGCCCTGCCCAACAGGTGCGGGGTAGTTCACTTTCCCGTATCGGGTCTTGAGGGACCGGTCCTTGTAACCGTTCCGATGCGCCTTCCGGGAATCAGTACGCTCATACGGGATGGCTCCCGCCTGCTGGAGCGCCTCTACAATCTGAGGAAAGCAGCGATGAGGTTCCTCATGCCTTCCTCTTGATCGGAAAGATAATCTGCGATGAGGGCAAAGGTGTCCATGGCCCTGTTTCTCCTTTGTGCAAATCCAGGTTGGATCCAGGGCCAATTCAATTTTACAGAACTTTCGTTACGCTACCGTTGGTGATGGATCGCGACCAGAACGCGGGCGTTCAACATTATGAGATTGGGACTGCAATCTCACGGGTAATACCCAGGATGCCCCTGATTTCAATCAGGGGAGCAGTCACAGTGAGGTCAGGGGCTCAGGGGATGACGCGCTCATCCAGTATGACCTCCGTGGTCACATTCTCCGGTGCGGTCTCTGTGGTCACATTCTCCGGTATGACCTCTGTGGTCACATTCTCCGGTATGACCTCTGTGGTCACATTCTCCGGTGCGGTCTCTGTGGTCACGTTCTCCGGTGCCTCGCCGATCCCGCTCCCTGGTGGCACCAGGACCCTATCGATGATATGGACAACGCCGTTGTCAGCCATGATATCAGACGTGACAATCGTTGCGTTCTCCACCAGGAGGGTGCCGTTCTCCATGCTGATAGAGAGCGTATCTCCGCTGAGCGTCGAAAGAACCGTCTCGTTCCCGGTGATGTTCACCGCGGCCGCCAGATCTTCGGCGGTATAATCCCCCTCCACCACGTGATACATAAGCAGGGTATCCAGCATCTCAGTATCATTGATGAGCGCTGCAAGGGTCTCGTTGTCGAAAGCCTCGAAAGCAGCATCATTCGGGGCAAAGACCGTGTATGGGCCGCCGACCGCAAGAACCGTCTGTACAAGCCCGGCCACCTCAACAGCCTCCGTAAAGGCAGTCAGGTTCTCGTCCCGGGCGATCACATCGGCCACTGTCACATTCGTCGGCTCCTCCCCGGAGCTGACGTTATCAGTCGGGGCGATCACCGTCCCTTCCGGAACAACAATGACAACGCCCTGCATCGGCACCCGTTGCTTCGAGGCGTTGAGCGTACAACCATAAGGATACGTCCCGGTTTCGGTGAACGTATACTCAAACGTCTCATTCTGCTCCATCGGTCCGGAGTCAAAGAACCCTCCCGCGCTGGTGACAGTATGGCTTACCGTATCATAATTCGTCCAGGTCACCGTTGTGTTCTCCTCGACGGTGAGCGAAGCAGGGTGGTATGCCCCTCCCCATATATCAACCGTGGCAGTCGCTGCCAGGGCAGGCAAGGCGATGAAGCCGATGGTCAGGACAATCACAAGTCCTGGTAGAACTGGGTTTCTCCTCATTGTTTCACCACATCTCTAAACCTGACAGGGAGAGCAGCCTCTCTTCCGGCTACAGAAATTAAACACACCTTCCTTCGATCACCGGTGGTTTCACACTACTGCTGACCTCACCCATCAAGAGGGCTCGGTACCGCTCACCACTGTCACACGAGTGAGATACTACTAATATTATATAATTGTTATTATAATTCGGCTATATTGGGCTCCACAGAATCGCTCCCCAGAACCCCGGACACTACCCGGTGACATGAACCCCGACAGAGGCTTCAACAGAATCCTCGACCACCCCTGGCCAGGGCCACCGTCTCGTTTCCCTTCGATCTTCCACCGCATGCCAGGTGGTTACCACATCTGATGCAATCTCTGCCGCACCTGGCACGATAGGGTGGGTTTGCGGCATCCGTCCAGGTCTGACCCCGGCGGGGATCCCCGGATCTTCAAGGGTCGCAAAGACCAGGTTTTTGCGGTCGTAGGCCCCGGCACCTCATGCTCCGGGAGCGGGACAAACATCCGTCCCGCAGAGATTCATCGACCTCCAGGCCGGGGAGGATCGCGAGTCTCCGGACAAACCCCTCCATCTGCCGGCAGAGCAGACCCCGGAAAAGAGGCCATCCACGCATAACTGAGACCATGGAGAGATGGATCAGGACCCTCTCCCAATCGTTCAGAACGGTCCATCCTGCTCAAAACTCCTCTTCAGCCTGATAGCAAGCTCCGCCTTGAAGAGCTCTTTTCCGAGGTAGGCAGCATGGTCAAGGCGGGATAAGCTCCCATTCTCAAGCAACGTGTAGAAGACATCTTCCCAGTGTCTCCCCCGCACAGCGCGACCCCGGTGCACCGCGACGATACAGTCCCCCTCGATACCGATGCGGATGCACCCCAGCGGGTCGTAGGTGATCTCGTCAGGCGCAGGACGCGCCTCCATGACCGTCTCGTAGTCCAGCGGGGGCTCCCGGCGCCGCCGCTTCTCTTTCAGGATCAGCAGATCAAGCCCCAGGTCCTTGGGGTACGGCCGGCCGGCCATCAACGCCATCATCTCGGTTGCGCGCCGCATCTCGGCCACCGACCCCGTCGTCTTGTCACTGTGCTCGCTTGTGAATATGACAGCGGCGCCGACCTCATACGCCATCCCCGCAAGCAGCGCATTCGCTCCCGGAGAGTCAGCATCCAGAAGCTCCACGACGTTCCCGGACCCAAAGAAGAGGGGATAGGACACCCCATGAAAACCCGGGAGCGAACCGGTGAGCCCGGACCCCACCGGCTGGAGGAGGGGGTCGGCGATGAGACAGCAGATCCCGGCCTCCTCTGCCGCTGTAAGATTCTCCTGAAGTGTCCGCTCACGCGGCACCACGACCGCAGCCGCCCCGGCATCAGCCACCGCCTTCCCGACGGCCGGTATGTTCCCTTCGTGCAGGGAGAGGACCAGATCAGCACGGGAGAGCGCCGCCGCGATGAGGAGCGGGTCCTGCGTATCAACCGCCAGCGCCCCCTCGATACCCTCGAGGGCCGAAAAACACCTCTCCACATCCTCAGGGGTCGCATCGAAACCAAACCCCAGGTCCACGATGTCTGCCCCGTCAGCAAAGAAACGCCTGACCTCCCCCTCCAGGTCTTCATGTTTATGCGCGTCCATGATCTCGGCGAGCACCTTCATCCGCGCCCCTCCGCCGATCTTAACACCCCTGATGATGAAATCCGGAGAGGCTGCCTCTTCACGGAGCGCCAGCTGCCGGCAGGCCTCCTCGCGACGCGTCTCTGCCAGGAATTCATCGGCGGGAAGAGACCTTGAGAGCCTTATCCGGTCCAGCACCGGAAGCACCAGCGGGAGGTCTGCCGCATGCCGCGGTCCCCGGTAGACCGGGACGCCGGTCTCACGCTCGACATCGGTAAAGGATGCAGTGCACATCCCGGAGACTATCGCCATATCATAGTCGCCGCCGCGAAGCAGCCTCGCAAGATCGCCGGGCGTAAGGAACGATGCAATATCACCAGTGACCACCACATCAACCTCATAGCGGTCGCTCACCCGCGCAGCCGCTGCCTCCACAATCTCAACCGTTGCCGAACCAGTCGGGAGGAGAATACGCATACACCTCAATTATTATCCTCGGATGACAAATAGTCTGATCTCATGTTGCGGTGCGATCTGCATGTCCATACCCGGTTCTCCAAAGACGGAGAGAGCAGTGTGGAGGAGGTTCTGCGCCGGGCAGAGGCGATCGGTCTTGATGCCATCGCGATCACCGACCATGATACCGTGGCCGGGGCCCGCTACGCCCTGCAGTGTGACACCCCCGTGATCGTGATCCCGGGCATCGAGATATCAACAAGAGAAGGTCACCTGCTGGCCCTCGGGGTCACCGAGGCCCTGCCGCCAGGACGTGACTTCCTCGAGACCGTCGCCCTGGCCCGCGCACGTGGGGCCCTCCTGATCCTCCCGCACCCCTACCACCGGTGGCGCCACGGCGTCGGAAGGAGGCTTGCGACCAGTATCGCGGCTGTGGATGCCGTGGAGATCTTCAACAGCCGTTACATCACCGGATCGGCGAACCGGAGGGCCGCGATTTCCGCACAACGATACGGGAAACCCGGGGTTGCCGGAAGTGACGCCCACAACGCCCGTTACGTCGGGTTCGGGGTCACGTACGTCGCATCTGAGCCTGATGTGGACTCCATCCTCTCCGCGATCAGGGAAGGACGGACAATGGTCGGAGGAAAGATGACTCCGCTGCACACCTACACCCAGCAATCCATAAAAAGTGCCCTCCGCCGTATCCGGCGAACGGTAGACCGATGAAACTGGCGCTTCGTTTCTCGTACTTCGGCGACCGTTTCTTCGGCTCCCAGATGCAGCCCGGGCTCCGCACCGTGGAGGGCGAGTTTATCGCAGCCTGCAAACGCCTGGGTCTCTTCGAAGACTGGCGGAAGGCAGGTTTTGTCACAGCCGGTCGCACCGATCGCGGGGTACATGCCAGGTGTCAGGTCTGCTCGTTTTTGACCGACAAACCTGATCGAGCGATCCGTGCACTGAACCGGGTGCTTCCAGAGGATATCTGGTGTACAGCATGGGCGCAGGTGCCGGACGAATTCCACCCGCGATACAGCGCCACGTCGCGAACCTACCGTTACTATTTCTTCCCGGTCCCGGGTGACGTTGCCCTCATGCACGAAGCAGCAGCAGAGTTTGCCGGTCGGCACAACTTCTTGGCGTTCGCCCGCACCGGCGGCCGGGACCCCTGGCGAGAGGTGATCAGCGCCCGGGTCTTTGAGAACGGGCCGTTCGCCATCTTTGAGGTGACCGGGAAGAGTTTTCTCTGGAATATGGTCAGGGGCATGGCGACCGCGCTTGAGCGAGTGGGGAGAGGCGAAGCCAGCGCTGGAGATATCGCCCGGCTCCTTGCCAGCCCTCCGGGACAGAGGCTTCCTGCGGCGCCGCCTGAGGGGCTTGTACTCCAGGATATCTCATATGAGATCCCTTTTACGCCGCTCCCGAACGATGAGAAGAGCCGCCGGTATCGTGCCGGTCGGCGTCACCGCTACTATACCCTCATGGCGGAGGTATCAGCACTCCTTGCGCCAGATGAGGGGCAGCACGACTGATCTGTCGGTGCGGGACTGTTGTCGAATATAATACTATCTTATGAGGCAATGACGGTCAGGTATGATTGGAAAATGGGTCCCTGCTGTCGCTGCCATTTAAAAAGGATCAGGTCGAAGACAATGGTTTTTCCAAAGAAGGTGCGGCAGGGGAAATCGATTCTTCCACCCATCATCCGGGATCTTGCTTATTAAACATTACGGTTCGAGAAACACGACCAAACCCGACCCCACCAGGATCACCGTGCTCCCTCCTTCTATCGATGGATGGTATCAGATTCCTGACCACCTCTTGTATCTCGAAACATTTAACTAAAGGGGTACGGGATAGAGCCCCCGCAGTAGATTAAATTTAATTAACCAATCCAATTTGTTAACTATTTATGGTTAATAATAACCTATTAATATATCCCTGCACAGTCCCGTTTCAGTACGTCAAGGGGGGAAAGTGGATGTACGACAAGGATCCAGTTCTGGCGAGACCATACGCTCATCTGGAGGAATGGTTCGCCGGAGAAATAACTGTGCCGTTGCCACAGTACGTAGATGCAGAGACAGACAGATGGATCGAGCGATACACATCCTGGAACTTTGATCAGGAAAGCCAGATACATATTCCTGCCCTTCGCTGTGAGGTCCAGGAGCATATAGACCCTTTGCGGGCGCCGACGATCGCCGGGTACCGGCGGATGGTGGATGAGATCGCTGAACCTGCTACCCTGCGGACCCGGCGACCGGGTGGCACAAGAACACTCGCAGCGATCCCCTGCTTCAACGAGGAGGTTGCAATCGGCTCGGTAGTCCTGATGGCCCGACCGCACGTCGACGAAGTTCTGGTGATAGATGATGGATGTACAGATAATACCGCAAAGATAGCCCGGGATGCCGGAGCGACCGTGATCTCACACGGAACCCGGATGGGAAAAGGGCGGGGGATAAAAAGTGCTCTCCGCTACGCAGTCGAGCATAACTACGACTGCCTGGTCTTTCTGGACGGAGACGGCCAGCACGATCCCGCGGAGATACCCCGCCTGATCGAACCGATCCTCTCTGACACTGCCGACTTTGTCATCGGATTCCGGACCTTCGACCAGATGCCCGCATACCGGAGGCTTGGCAGGGCGGTGCTCGATCTCGCCTCCAGCAACGGCAGTTCGATCACCGACTCACAGTGTGGTTTCCGGGCACTAAGCAAGAAGACCATGGAATCGATGCTTATCACCTTGAGAAAAGATGATTTTTCAACCGAATCTGAGATGCTCCAGATCGCGCAGGAGAAGCACCTGCGCATCGAGGAGGCTCCAATCAACTGCAAATACGGTGATTTTGATACATCCACGATGAACCCCATATCGCACGGATTAGAGGTGCTCGGATCGATATTCTGGCTCACGGTCGAGAAAAAACCGCTCCTGCGCATGGGTTTACCAGGGCTTGGTGCAATGCTCGCTGGAACTTTTCTTCTGTTCCAGTCTCTCCAGGACTTCAATGTGACCGGCCTCTTCCCGATCGGGAAGAGCATGCTTGCATCGCTCTTCCTGATCCCCGGGACCGTCGCCCTCATAATGGGCCTGATACTTGCTCTCATAGCAAGAATGCGGGAGTGAGGAGGAGCACACACAATTTGCAACAAGAGGATGCAGAATGATTGGAATAATTCTTGGCACGCGGCCCGAGATCATCAAGATGTCTCCGGTTATCAGAGAGTGTGAGCGGAGAGGTCTTGACTACTTCATACTCCACACCGGACAGCACTACTCCTACGAAATGGACCGGCTCTTCTTTGAGGAGCTTGAACTGCCCGACCCCGATTACAACCTCGACGTGGGGTCCGGGACCCATGCAGGCCAGACAGCGAAGATCATGACCGGCGTCGAGGATGTTCTGGCAAAGGAGTCTCCGGACATCGTCCTTGTGCAGGGGGACACCAACACCGTCATGGCCGGGGCTCTCGCGGCATCGAAACTCCATATGCGGGTGGGCCACGTCGAAGCAGGTCTCCGGAGTTTTAACCGCCAGATGCCCGAGGAGATCAATCGGGTCGTCACTGATCATATCTCTGATTACCTCTTTGCCCCGACAGAGAACGCCCGCAAGAACCTCCTCGCAGAAGGCATCGCTGATAAAAAGATCTGTGTGACCGGCAACACCATCGTCGATGCGGTCTACCAGAATCTCGACATCGCGAAGAAAAAGGGCAACGTCCTCAAAGATCTCGACCTCGAACCCCGTGAATACTTCCTCGTCACCGCCCACCGGCAGGAGAACGTAGACAACAGGGCGCGGCTCAAGGAGATCATGAAGGGGCTTCATGAGGTGCAGAAAGAGTTCTCCCTGCCGGTCGTCTTCCCGGTCCACCCGAGGACCGAGAAACGGATCAATGAGCTCGGGGTCGGGGTCGACGGACTAAACCTCACCAAACCCTTCGGATTCTTAGAGTTCCTGCAGCTGGAATCGCAGGCAAAACTCGTGCTCACTGATTCCGGCGGCGTCCAGGAGGAGACCTGTGTTCTCGGCGTTCCGTGCGCTACAATGCGCTACGACACAGAGCGGCCCGAGACGCTGGACGTCGGATCGAACATCCTGGTCGGTGCTGACGCAGAGAGGATCCTTGAAGGAGTTCGTCTGGCCACTGCCCGGACACGCACCTGGGAAAACCCCTATGGGGATGGAATCGCCGGAAAAATGATCGTGATGGTCTGTGCTGCCACACGGGCCCAATAATCGCAAAGAGGGAGAACTGTATGAAAATTTGTGTACTGGGGTTAGGATACATCGGGTTACCGACCGCGCTGCTGCTTGCCGCTCATGGGTCAGACGTTGTAGGTGTCGATGTGAAACAGAGCGTAGTAGATTGTCTGAATAACGGAGAACTCCCGTTTAAGGAGCCTGGTATCGAGGATCTCTATCTCCGGGCAAAAGACCGGTTTGTTGCAAGGACCGAGCCTGTGGCCGCAGACGGATTCCTGATCGCTGTTCCGACACCACTGAACCCGGCAACGAAGGTCTCAGACCTCTCGTACATCAAGAACGCGGCCGACATGATCGCGCCCCACCTCCGGAAGGGGAACCTGGTTATCCTTGAATCGACCGTTCCCCCCGGAACAAGTGAGCGGGTCATCATCCCCAGGCTTGAGAAGAGCGGCGTTGCCATCGGCGACTTCTTATACGCACACTGCCCGGAGCGGGCGATCCCGGGGCGGACCCTGGAGGAGATGGTCAGTAACAGCCGCGTCATCGGCGGGTACGACCGGGACTCCACCGACCAGGCGACCTTCATCTACCAGACCTTTGTTCGCGGAGAGATCTACCAGACCGACACGCGGACGGCTGAGTTTGTCAAGTTGATGGAGAACACCTGCCGTGACGTGAATATCGCGCTCGCAAACGAGTTCGCAAAACTCGCTGAGGAGTGCGGTGTCAACGTCTGGGAGGCCATCACCCTCGCAAACAAACATCCCCGGGTCTCGATCCTCAACCCGGGTCCGGGGGTGGGTGGGCACTGCATCGCCATTGATCCCTGGTTCCTGACCGAGAACTCAACACGGTGCAGGATGGTTTCTACGGCACGGGAGATCAACGATTTGATGCCGAACTACGTGCTGCAGATCGCCCGCAACCTGCTTCATGAGATCAAAAATCCGGTTATCAGCATCTTCGGTGTCGCCTACAAAGGCAACATCGATGACACCCGGGAAAGCCCTGCGTTCAAGTTCATCCAGCTCGCAGAGAATGAAGGGTATACCGTCAGGTGCCACGACCCCTACGTGAGGGAGTTCCCGCATCCCCTCATGGATATGGTTGAAGCAGCGGCCGGGAGCGATCTCATCGTCGTACTCGCTGACCATGATCTCTTCCAGACGATCGATCCGGCGAGGCTCCGGATGAGGACGAAGTTTGTCATAGATACCAGAAACATCCTCGACCATGAACGGTGGATCAACCAGGGTTTTGCCGTCCGTGTGCTGGGTGATGGTTCGCTGGTGCATCCAGTGTCCCTGGAAGAGAGTATCCCTTCGATGGGCCAGTATCCCACAAATTCAGCCCGACCTATCCCAATATCATTGCCGTCATCTATCTCCCTCCTCTCCCCGGATGGACGAGAGAGGTACCTCTAACCCTCTCATGCATGGGTCCTGGAAGGAGGGGAGTTTTACGGAAACTGTGTCTGAAGACACGAGGAACCACATGAAACGAGTATGCATCATATCACAACACTTTCCGCCCGAGAAGTCAGGGAACGCATCACGTATCTACGACACCGCCGTGCATCTTGCAAGACTGGGGGTCGACGTGACCGTGCTTGCGCCTCACCCTACGTTTCCCACAGGGTCGTTCCCGCGCACCTGGAGGCGGATCTGGAAAGGAGAGGTCGATGGGGTCAGGGTCGTACGCCTCTGGACCTGGCAGCCCGGGTCCGGGGATCCGGGGTTCGTGAGCAGGATGGCTTATTATCTTCTCTTCCCGCTTCATGCTCTCCTCTGGCTCTGCTCGCCCCGGAACCGGTTTGATGTAATCATCACATCAGCCCCCCCTCTCTTCACCGGGATCCCGGGCTACGTGCTCCGACGGAGATCAAAGGCGAAGTGGATCCTCGATATCCGCGACCTCTGGATTGACGCGTCCGTAAGTCTCGGATTCATCAGGGAGGGCAGCATCTACGAGAAGATGAGCCGGAAGTTTGAAGCGATGTGCCTTGCCCGGGCCGATCTTGTGGGTGTCACGACCGAAGAACTCGCGCGGAAGATCACGTCACGTTACACGGTCACAGCCCCCATAGAACTGATGCCAAACGGCGTCAACACCGAGATCTTCCGTCCCACAAACACCGGGAAGAAACAACAGATCATATACGCCGGCAATGTCGGGCACGCGCAGGATCTCGACAAGGTGGCCCTCGCCATCAAATCGATGAACGGCGCCCACAACCTGAAGTTCCTCGTCGTCGGCGACGGCGATACCCGGGAGGACCTCGAGCGGCTGGTGGAGGCGGAGAACCTGACCGACTCGGTCATCTTCACGGGCGTCCTCTCCCGGGACGAGATCCCCGGGCTGCTCTCCGAGTCGCTCGTGGGGGTGGCGCCGCTCAAACGGCTCAAGACCCTTGAGTATGCCGCTCCCACCAAGGCATACGAGTACATGGCGTGCGGAATACCTTTCATCGGCTGCGGGAGCGGCGAGATCGCCAACCTCGCGAAGGAGTCGGGTGCCGGGGTCATCGCCGATAATACGCCAGAGGCGATCGCCGCGACGCTCTCTTCGCTCCTGGATGACCCGGAGCGGATGGAGGAGATGGGTCGCCGGGGGCGGGAGTATGTCGCAGAAAACTATGACCGGAGAGCGGTTGCTCTCAAGCTAAAACAGCAGATCGAGAGGATTACATGGACGGGCGCCTGACGTCGCTGGTCACCGGGACTACCAGGGCTATCAGGGAGATAGCGGTCGTCGACGGCGAGGTAGCGTATATCCGCGACCCGGTCTTCGGGATCATCCGCAACCGGGTGCATGCCGAGGTTGCGAAGGCGATGCTCCGCACAGGCGGCGACCCACTCGTGGGTCCAATCCTGAACTACGTCGTCGAGTGCCAGAACCCGGACGGATCCTGGAACGAAGTCCATGTCAACTACAACCAGCCGTCTGCCCTGATCACCGCTTTTATTGGCGACGCTCTCCTGGAGGCGGCGGATCGGTATCCCCACGAGGAGGCACTCATGAAGGCGCGGGACTATGTCGTCGCGGCTGAGAAACGTCCAGGCTACTTCCTGAAGTCGGCGCAGTACACCGCTGACCACCTGAACGTCGACGCCTCCTGTGGAGCATTCCTTGCGCGGTATGCGGAGCGATACGACGACCGGGACGCCCATGCGGCTGCCGTGCGAGCAGCGGAGAACGTCGTCAGGCATCAGCGGGATGACGGCGTCTACCCCTACGCCATCGATAAGGGGACCTACCCCTACGTCTTCGACCTCCCCTGCGTGCACTACCAGGGAGTGACCATGTACTACCTTGCAAAGGCAAACGACGTGTTCAGGGATGACCGGATCGACGAAAGCCTCGCGAAGGGGGCGCAGTGGCTCGCGGCTGCCCTGTGCCCGTGCGGGCGGTTCAACTGGTCGGGGAGCGGGTTATCCTTCGCCTACCACCTCTCGGGGGCGTACGCGTTCGCAAACGCCTCTTTTATCTACGTGTCCCGGAATAATGGCCACTATCTGGAGCACGCCGGCCTCTGCCTCAACAGGCTCGAGAAGACCATGCAGGGAGGTCTTTCGCCCCGGTGGGAGCCTGGCTCCTGGAACAACCTGCCTTCGTCGATCGTTGCAGCGGCGAAGATGGCGTCGATCGGCGAGTACCCCCTACAACACCGGGCGTTCAGGTTCGGTTACGCCGTCTACCGGCAGATCGCCCGCAGGCGGTACAGCGAAACCGCGGAGACGCGTTTGTTTGGGGCTCTCTGCCGGCTGCTCCGGATCAGGTCATCGACCGTGGAGCCGTCGAAGAACTACCCTGATCTCTTCATGACATCAGAGGTACTCGATTGTCTCACTCAGTCACAGATATGGAGTGAACATGCATGAAACAGGTATTACTCGATCTGCAGGCGGGATCTATCCGGGTGGAGAACGTCCCCGTTCCCGCCGTCAGGAGAGGAGTCGTCGTTGAGAACGTCTACTCCCTCATCAGCGCCGGCACAGAGTCGTCGCTGATCAACCTCGCGGAGCAGTCGCTCATCGGCAAGGCAAAAGCACGCCCCGACGACGTGAAGAAGGTTATCCAGAAGATCGGTACGGACGGGCCCCTCCCGGCGTACCGGCAGGCAATGAGCCGTCTCTCAAAGCCAGAACCGCTCGGCTACAGCTGTGCAGGGACGGTGGTGAAGACCGGGACCGACGATTTTGAGGTCGGTGACCGTGTCGCCTGCGGCGGGGCCGGGTATGCGGTGCATGCCGAGTACGTCTCGGTGCCGAAGAATCTCTGTGTTAAGGTCCCCGACGGTGTCGGTTTCAGGGAAGCGGCGTTCACGACCGTCGGGTCGATCGCGATGCACGGTGTCCGGAATGCAAAGGTCACCGTGGGCGAGAACGTTGCGGTGATCGGGCTTGGGCTGATCGGGCTTCTTGTCGTGCAGATCCTCAAGGCCGCGGGGTGCCGGGTCATCGGGATCGATATCGATCAGGAGAAACTCACGCTCGCAGCAAGCCTCGGTGCTGATGTCGTCTCGAACTACGACGGCCTCTCAGAGAGGATGAAGGCCTTCTCGCCGTTCGGGGCAGACGCGGTCATCATCACCGCAGCCACCCGGTCGAGCGCTCCCATCGAGGCCGCCGGCTGCCTGGTCAGGGATCAGGGCAGGGTCGTGGTCGTCGGGAACGTCGGCATGAACGTGCCCCGGGATATCTTTTATCAGAAGGAGGCTGAGGTCGTCGTCTCCCGGTCTTACGGCCCCGGCCGCTACGACCGGAACTACGAGGAGCGGGGGATCGACTACCCGATCTACGTCCGGTGGACCGAGCGGAGAAACATGGAGGCGTTCCTGGAACTGGTGCGGCAGAGAAAGATCGACCTCGACCCCTTGATCACCCATACCTTCGCGGTTGATGATGCACCCGAGGCCTACAACCTCATCAACACAGGGAGAGAGCGGTATATCGGGGTCCTCCTGCAATACAGCCCAAACGGCTCGGGCGCATCCAGCACCCTCACCTACCTCGAGAGACCGGAGGAGACCCGGAGACGGGGGGAGCCGACCGCGGTCAGGACGCTTGGGTGCATCGGTGCCGGGGTCCACGCCCTGAGCTCCCTCTACCCCCACCTCCCCGGTCTCCCCGTGAACCTTGCCGGGCTTGCGACCGCGACAGGGCTCTCGGCGCACTCGGTCGCGAAGAAGTACGGGTTCTCCTACTGCACCACCGATTACCAGAAGATCCTGGAAGACCCTGATATCGACGCAGTGCTGATCGCGACCAGGAACGACCTCCATGCCCCGATGGCGATCGACGCGCTGCGGGCGGGAAAAGACGTCTTTGTGGAAAAACCGCTCGCGGTCGATATCGATGGGCTCAGGAGGGTCGTCGAGGCATGGAACGAGTCAGGGAACCGGCTGATGGTCGGGTTTAACCGGCGTCATTCCCCGCTTGCGCGGAAGATGAAGGAGTTCTTCGGGAACCGGACCACGCCGGCGGTTCTGCACTACCGCGTCAACGCCGGACAGATCCCGCCCGAACACTGGGTGCATGACGATGAGCAGGGCGGCGGGATGCTGATCTCAGAGTGTTGCCACTTCATCGACTTCATGCAGTACATCACCGGGGCACGGCCGGTCCAGGTCTATGCCCGGGCCATCGACCCGACCGGGACCCTCCAGAAGTACGACAACTTCCAGGCGACCCTGGCGTTCGATGACGGTTCGCTTGGCACCGTCACCTACACGACGCTCGGCGACCCCTCGTATCCAAAGGAGACCGTCGAGGTCTTCTGCGACAACGCTGTGGGGAGGATCACCGACTTCCGCGACCTGGAACTCCGGCGGGGCGGGAAGGCATCGCGAGAGCGGCGGCGGCTTGCCCAGGACAAGGGGTTTGCCGGGGAACTCCTGGCGTTTGTGAAGGGTGAAGAACCGGATTTCATCGGGAGTGTCGCGACGACGCTTGCGACGTTCCTGGCATGGGAGTCGATCGATACTGGAACTCCCCGGAAGATCGATCTGCGGCAGGTCAGGTTGTAGGGCGAAGAGCCTGACGGTCCGGCCTGCTACTGCCACCCCGCCCCGTGACTGCTCCCCCTCCTCTCGTCAGGGGCATCCCGGGATACTACTCCCTTTGAGGTTGCAGCCCCAATCTCATAATGTTGAACGCCCGCGTTCTGGTCGCGATCCATCGCGAGCCCGCAGTGAGGACAGGAATGGACACGGTCAGAGAGCGCCTTTTTGACGATCATACCACACCTGGAACACTGCTGAGACGCGATTCACCGGGGTTCACCAGGATCACGCGAGAACCAGCCTCTCCCGCTTTGTTCTCTGTGATCGTGATGAATTGATTCCAGGAGACATCGGCAATGCTTTTTGCCAGATGATGGTTCTTCTGCATATTTGTGATGTTCAGGTCCTCAAAACACGAGCATCCGGGAGGGAGGTCTGGTGAGCAAAATCGAGCCGACGGTTCGCGATCCGTTCATGGATGCGTGCGACAACCGTTTAGGAGTTCCACTCTCCGTTTTTGAAAGTTTCCTCTGCGCCTTCGCAAGCGCTTTCTCGTCGGTGCGGAAGAACCGGGGATTCTTGTTCTTCTCTCCGTTCGATAAAGTAGCAAAGGATTCGAGACCTGCATCGACCCCGACCACGGTATCTTTCTCTCGTGCAGGAGCGGGTTCATACTCGACCGAGAAACAGGCATACCATTTCCCGGTTGCAGTGCGCCGGATCGTTAATGTTTTGATCGTCCCTTCAATGGGGCGATGAAGAACGATCGGGATGTTTCCAATCTTTGATGCAGAGGTGCGTACCGGCATCGTTGAGGTGAAAGCCCGACCGGGGATACGTGAAACTATCATACCGTCCCTTCCCCTTGAACCGGGGATACCCGGGATTCTCCCCGGCCTTCACCCGTTGGAAGAAGGCTTTGAATGCAAGATCCACTCGAACCAACGTTCTCGGAGAACTTGTGAATGAACTGACTTCAGGGCCGGATTCTCATGTTTCCATTGTGGGGAAAGGTTATTGGTGTCGTATAACGAAACCGATTTGCCTTCAGTCTCATAAAGATGTTTTCGCTACGCTAACGTACCATTATAGACTTTCCGACAGATATCCAGACTTCGCTTGAGTGTTGAGGTCTGGCGTTTTGTCGGATAGAGTCGATACTGATACGTTTTACGCATCGCACAAATAGATTGTGTTATTTGACGGCATTCATCCCACGACTGAAGTCGAGGGCATTCTGCCTGTTTCCTTCGTAAAGAGGGGGGCTCACCGCCCGGCGAGGAACCTCCCGCTGGCGACACCCGCCCGGCCCTCTATAACGGTTTCCAGAGACTCCTGTCAAAAAGTTATCGGGGCGCGGCGCCCGGCCCCACTCCTGAGGCCCGCCTACACCTATAAGGGTCGGGAGTTTGCGTTCTGCACATATGTCAGCTGCTCTGAGATCCTCTCAGGTATCGAACGGTGATCCTCCGCCGCAGAGGCTTCCTGCCACTCGTCATCCCGGCACGAGCAGTCTAACTCGTCAAACACCGTTACATCAAAGTGACAGTTGTATCGTTCGATCGCCCTGACAATCTCGGCGTCACACACCCCGCAGTTCCGGGCCCAGTCGAGAGACTCAACCGAGTAGGTCCATGGACTGACGTAGACGTGGGCACGATCCCCGAACCGCTCCTGACACTTCTGCAGAAGGTCGACGAGGCTCCAGAGCCACGCCGGGCGGTAGAGGTTATTCTTCCAGAGTTCATGCACGACGGTATTCTTCTCGACCGTCGTCACCTCGAGGTCCACGTAATCGATTCCCCGGGACACACAGTACGAAACCGTCTGCAGGACATCGTTTACTGCCTCCGCCTCAGTGAGGAACGGCGGTTTCACAAGCAAGAGCGGTTTTGTCAGCACGCCCATCCCCTGCATCCTTGAGTGGAAGACGTCGAAGTTGTTGGCTGAGAACCCCTTGTTGATGCAGAGGTTCATCACCTGTGGATTTGCAGACTCAAAACCGAACGCCACCTCGAGTTGCCGCCCGTTCAGGGCTTTCTTCATCTTTACTACGTGTTCATCAGGAGAGTAATCTATCCTTGACTCAACAACCACCTTCTTTATGTTCTCATAGTCATCGATATACGAGCAGATCTTCTCGATCGCGGCAACCGGCATCTCACGCTCATTAAAGATATTTCCATCATTGTAGACCGATATAACCGGGTAGTCATTCAGGTCAACGGCATCCATCACGTACTCAAATTGTGCAATGTACTCCTCTGCCGTGACCTCCTTGCCGCGGGATGTCGCACAGTAAAAACCGCACATGGTGCATCCGCCGGTCTTCTCAACCCACTCGCATCCCGTGGAGCGGAGGAAGATGATCAGTCGTCTGATGGGCTGGTCGTCAAGATGCCCTATCCGCTCCTCCCACCCGATGGGAACTGTAAAATCTAGTTTTTCTGGTAGAGATCCGTTCTCCTTTCGTAGCCTGCCTGCCAGTTTCCGTATCTCATCCAGAACATCATGCTCAGTCTGAAGGCCTGCAAAGACCTCCGCTCCGCTGTTGCTATCAGGTACAGCTTTCTGAAGAATGCTAATTCCCCCCTTTTTCCGGAAGGTGCACCGCCTGTCGGGTACACCCGGTCCGGCACTTGTCGTCCTATTTTACCAAGACATATCCGGAATGGACGTCTCTGTATTTATAGTTTATTCAGAACGATTCTATCACCGGGTTTTGCCCATCAAATGATGATATATGGGGGTATCCTGTGAATCAGGTAGTTTGCTCCGTGGGAGGTAGGTCTCTTGCCCGCTACGATCATCGACCCTGAGGGATATCCCTGCATCCACAGAGCCCTGATTTTAAAGTGGGCCGGTGCCATGATGCCAATTTTTATATACGTTGTTTGTAGGATATACTCTCGGCGGTGCACCGGGGTTCTTCCCTCCAGGGCGCGACCCCGGAGACCAGCGAAGAGCGGACTCTGGAACCATGGTCAAAGGGAAATGAAAAATGGAGATGACATCATGACACGCCTGGGAGAGTGGATCTACAGTCGGGAGTCCTTCACCGCAAAAGCTCTCGGCATCCTCCCTTCCATCAATACCTACCTGAAGACCTACACTCTCCTCCGTCAATCCCGGTGGTGGAGCCAGGAGGAACTTGCGGCCTACCAGGCAGAAGCGCTCTCGCGCCTGCTCGACCATGCCTATGAGAACGTCCCCTACTACCGTCGGGTCTTTAATGACCGCGGTCTCGTCCCGGAGGACATCCAGACCCCCGACGACCTCCGGCTCCTCCCTTTCCTGTCCCGGGAGGATCTGCAGGCCAACCTCCCTGACCTCAAGGCCCGCAACTACCCGGAGTCGGCCTTTGAGTACGTCACCACCGGCGGGTCTACCGGGATCCCGGTCGGGTTCTACTACGAGAAGGGAGCCTCCCGGGCCAGGGAATGGGCGTTCATGAAGACCCAGTGGGACCGGGTTGGCTACCGGTTTGCCGACAAATGTGTTGTCCTCCGGGGCTACATCGTCGGCTCCTCCCGGAACGCGGTCTACTGGAAGAAGACCCTCTTTGGGCGATGGTTGCTGATGTCCTCCCATCACATGACCGAAGAGACCCTGCCAGCCTACATCCAGGAGATCCGGCGGTTCAAGCCCGGGTTCATCCAGGCGTATCCCTCCACAGCGACGATGCTGGCCAGATACATGGTGGAGCACGGGATCGAACCCTTCCCGACGGTGAAGGCGATCCTCTGCGGCTCCGAGAACCTCTACCCCTGGCAGCGGGACCTCCTCACCCGGGCGTTTGAGTGCCGGGTCTTCTCCTGGTATGGAAACTCGGAGCAGACTGTGCTTGCCGGAGAGTGTGAAGAGAGCACCCTCTATCACATCTTCCCGGAATACGGGATCGTCGAACTGATCGGACGGGACGGCCAGCCCGTGGAAGAACCGGGCGTGATGGGGGAGGTCGTTGCAACAAACCTCACCAACTACGTCTGCCCCCTCATCCGCTACCGGACCATGGACCTCGCCACGGCGGCGGAAGGAACCTGCACCTGCGGGAGGCAGTACCCCCTGCTCGAGCGCGTAGAAGGGAGGCTCCAGGAGTTCATCGTGACGAAAAATCGCCGGCTTATCTCGATGACATCGGTTAACACGCATTCCGACGTTTTTGACAACGTCATGCAGTTTCAATTCTACCAGGAACGAGCCGGCGAAGTTCTTCTCCGGATCGTGAGAAAACCCGGGTATAACGACCAGGATACAGAGTACATCCTCAGGGAGCTTGAGAAGAAGTTCGAGGGTGACGTGGATGTGACCATCAGTTTCGTAACAGAGATTCCCCGCACCAGGCGCGGTAAGTACCAGTTTCTGGTACAGGAACTGCCGCCTGGCGAGTGGGGCATTTCAGTGTGAGAAAAATGCAAAACCTGAAGTTGATGGCAGTAGGAGATATCTGGCTGCAGACAGCGAATAACCAGCACCCGTTCGGGGAGGTCCTGCATCTCCTCCGGGATAAAGACCTCCTCTTTGGGAACCTGGAGACCGCCCTCTCGGAGAGAGGGGAGCGGGCAGGGAAACATCATGTGATCTCCGCACCCCCCGGGGCAGCTCAGTACCTGGTTGACGCGGGTTTTGACGTCCTCAGTGTCGCAAACAACCATTCCGGCGACCTCGGTCGCGAGGGTTTCGAAAGAACACTGGCCGTACTCGAGAGTCAGGGCATCCTCTCCCTGGGCGGGTCGGCGACACAGAAACGGCAGGAGCCGGTCATCCTCGAGAGAAACGGTATCGCGATCGGGTTTGCAGGGTATACAATAGGCAGACTCGCGGCACCCCGTGGCCTCACGATCAACCGGCTGGTTGAGAAGGATATCTTCGCCGACATCGCCTCCCTTGCGGGCAGGTGTGACCATATTGCTGTCTCACTACACTGGGGAACGGAGATGGCCTACTACCCATCCCCCTGGCAGATCAGCCTCGCCCACCGGCTCATCGACGCAGGGGCGACCCTGATCCTCGGGCACCACTCCCACACCATGCAGGCGATAGAACGCTACCACGGCGGGCTCATCGCCTACTCGCTTGGCATGTTTCAGTTTGATCCCGGCTGGCCCCACAACCTCTCGCGGGAGGCGCTCATCCTCTCGGTCGACCTGAAAAAAGACGGTGTCGTCGGGGAGCGCGAGGTTACGCCGCTCATCATCGACGATGATTTTATACCTCATATCGCAGAAGGAGCCCGGGGTGAGGAGATCCTGGCCTTTGTTGATGAGATATCGCGCCCGGTCGCCGGAGGCGGGTTCACCTGGGCGCGCTGGTTTGAGGAGATCGCGCCCGCCTACATGAAGATGAATCTGGAGAGTTACCGTTACCGGATACGCCGTGACGGTCTCCTACCCCTCCTGGAGATGGCGGTCTGGTTCTGCACGCCGTTCTGCCTGGGATGCTATGCCGGCCTGGTCCGCCGGGCCCTCCGCCCGATGCTGCTGCAGAGGAGGCGCGCTCCAGAGAAGGATCCCCCGGGCTGAGGAAGGGGAGCGAGTCCTCCCCGCGCTCCATCTTTACGAAGAAACCAGGCAGAAGGTCCCCACTGTGAAGTCAGGGAGAGCAGTCACATCGTGGCCCGGCTTTTGCGGGGAGCCCGGAACCCTGCCCTCTCCTCCAGGTCGCAACTGGCCACCACCAACATCTCGGTGACAGGCCTTCAATCGTTTGCGCAGACGCCCCCATACCCCACCCGGACCCGGGCGCCCCGATTGGCACTTCCCGGAACTGCCCATTCCGGCATTAACAGGTGCCGCATCATCTCCCGGTCCCCCTGTTTTCCCGGAATGTCCAGGGTCTTCCGGGGGCAGAACCACAAAACCCTCATTACAATTAATGACAAACATAGAAAAGAGGAGTGTAAACAATTTGTCCACGATTCCGAAGGAGGAGTATCTATTCAAGTGCACATCCGCCTGTGCGGGGTGCAGCTCTTCCCTGTGTCTGCGCTATGTGCTCAAAGCAGCCGGCCCGGATTCTGTCCTGGTCGTGCCTGCCTGTTGCACCAGCGTCATCCAGGGGATCTACCCGGGCACGGCGATGAACGTGCCGGTATACAACATAGCATTTGCCGCAGCCGCCGCCTGCGCCTCTGGCATGAGCAACGCGTTTGCGACGCTTCAAAAGAAGACCAACGTCATCGTCTACGCCGGTGATGGAGGAACCGTTGATATCGGGATCCAGGCGCTCTCCGGCGCTTTTGAGCGTGGCACCAATTTCCTCTACATCTGCTACGACAACGAGGCGTATGGCAACACCGGCATGCAGCGGTCGGGCTCGACGCCACTCGGGGCACGCACCACAACGACCCCCGGCGGCAAGCCCACGGCCAAGAAAGACCTCGACCGTATCGTCGAGGCGCATGACCCCCCCTACATGGCAACCGCCTGCAGCGCCTACCCCCTTGACCTCTATAAGAAGGTGAAGAAGGCGCTCTCGATTCAGGGGCCGAAGTTCATCCATATCCTTGCACCCTGTCCCCCGGGGTGGCGCTACCCCTCTGAGAAGACCGTCGAGATGGGGAAACTCGCGGTGAAGACCGGGATGTGGGTCCTCTACGAGCGTGAATTCGGGAAACTCACGGTCAGCGGCCCGTCGAAGGCAGCAATGAGGAAACCCGCGCCGCTTGAGGATTACATCAGCGGTCAGGGGCGGTTCAAGAACATGAGCCCCGAGGTCCTCGAAGAGATGCGGCAGCAGGTGGAGCGGAACATCCAGCGTCTCTCCCGTGAGGAGGCCGGTACATGCTGACGATCGCGACCGGCAATAAAGCGGTGGCAGCCGCGGTAAAGGCCGCAAAGCCGGGTGTCATCGCCGCATACCCGATCACCCCCCAGACCGAGATCGTGGAGCAGATTGCTGAGTATGTCGACGCCGGCGATCTTGCAAGCCAGTATATCCCGGTGGAGAGCGAGCACTCGGCCATGGCCGCCTGTATCGGGGCGAGTGCCGGGGGCGTCCGCACCTTCACGGCGACGAGTTCGCATGGTCTCCTCTATATGCATGAGATGGTCCACTGGGCCGCGGGGGCGCGCCTCCCCATCGTCATGGCAAACGTCAACCGCGCCCTCGGACCGGGCTGGAACACCTGGGCAGAGCACACTGATGCCTTCTCCCAGCGCGACACCGGCTGGCTGCAGGTCTTTGTGAGCACAGTCCAGGAGGCCTACGACGCCACCCTGATGGCATTCCGGATCGCCGAGGATGAGAGGGTCCTCCTCCCGGTGATGGTCAACCTGGACGGGTTTGCGCTCAGCCACATCATGCAGTCGCTCGAGACGGTGGAGGTCGGCGACTTCCTGCCCCCCTACAACCTCCCGCATGCCATCGACCCGGAGAACCCCTGCGTCTACGGGCCCATGACCGGGCCAGACGACTACTTCCGGTTCCGCTGGGATATCGAACGCTCGATGCGCGACGCCCGGGGTGTCATCGCGGACGTCGAACGTGAGTTTGCGGAACGGTTCGGTCGCTCCTACGGCCCCACCGAGGACTACCGGTGCGAGGATGCCGACGTCATCGTCATCGCCATGGGCACACTCGGGAAAGAGGCAGAGGTGGCGGTCGACCGTCTCCGCGACGAAGGGGTGAAGGCCGGGTCCATGCGCCTGCGCTGGTTCCGGCCCTTCCCCGCCCTCGACCTTGCCGGACGGGAGGTCGTGGTGATCGACCGCGACTACTCCTTTGGCTTTGGCGGCGTTGTCGCAGGCGCCGTCCGGGCAAAGACCGGTGTTGAGCCCTACAGCGTCATTGCCGGTCTCGGTGGCCAGGAGGTCACCTACAACGATATCGCGGATTTTGTCAGGAACCGCTGTCCTGGTGAGGAGACCTGGTTCGGGGTGAGCGAAGATGTATGAGGTCAGGATCCACTCCCGGGGCGGGCAGGGCGGTGTCACCGCCGCCCGCCTGCTCGCCCTCGCGGCGTTTCGGGACGGAAAATACGCAACTGCATGCCCATTCTATGGGGCGGAACGGCGCGGGGCGCCGGTCGTCTCGTTTGTCAGGATAGACGATAAACCGATCAAGATCTACAGCCAGATCCACGAGCCGGATCTCGTGATCGTCCTCGATACGAGCATCATGGACGTCGTGGACGTCCTGCAGGGTCTCAAAGACGACGGAGCGGTCCTCCTGAACAGCGCCCATCCACTTGAGGGGTGCGGCGCGACCTGCCGTTACGTCGACCTGACCGGGATTGCGCTCGCCCAGAACCTGGTGATCGCCGGGAGCCCCATCCTCAACACCCCGGTGCTCGGGGCGCTCGCAAAGATGGGTATTGTCACGCTGCCTTCGGTGAAGAAGGCGATCAGGGAGACGTTTACCGACGAACGGAACGTAAAAGCTGCTGAAGCGGCGTATGAGGAGCTGAAGATATGAGAGAGAGACTTGCGCTCAGCAGACCCATGGAGGCCTCTTCAGGGAAGACGGGGTCGTGGCGGACGTTCCGGCCTGTGGTGGATCGGGATGTCTGCAACGCCTGCGGGCTCTGCGCCCAGTACTGCCCGGACGGCGTCATCGACGAAGATCTCAATATCGATCTTGACTACTGCAAGGGCTGCGGCATCTGCGCAAACGAGTGCCCGAAAGAGGCTGTCACTATGGTCCGGGAGGAGCGTTGACCAGATCCTCGTCAATGGGGCACTGGGCGATGTACTCCAGGTTGAACCGGTAGAAGTGCGTGTAGCCGCAGTTCCGGCACCGGGTTGTGAGGTGGTTGCTCCCGACCACAAGGTTGTGCGGTCCTTCAACCCCACAATTTTTGCACCGTGCACTGGTCTCGATGTTCCAGACATCGTAACGTCCGAGAGGCGTGTAGATCCCGGCCGCTCTGGTGTTCTCAAACCGCGGAACAAAGATCCGTGTCGCCCCACAGTTTGAACAGACCACCTGTGCCTGCGCAGAGACCGCCTTTATGATCTGGTCCGCATCCTTGCCGCAATGGTAACAGTCGGTGCGGTACCGGGTGAAGACGAACTGCTCACTCATGCATGATACTGGACGGTTGCAAGATAAAACCTCCGTCCAGGGCACGGCGCCCTCTCCCCCCCTCTACTGCATTACCCACTTTACCCGGGAGGAGCGGGCGGGTCGCTTGAGGTGCTGTGTTGCATAAACCTGGTTCTTCGACCCAAAAGTAGAAGATACGGACGTCCCTTCCGGCTCTTCATCTCTCGCCTGAGTTCATCGACTGGTGGGCTTGAGCTCCTTTGCCGGATGAACGCCGGCAAACCGGGTCGACCGTTTCAGTATCCTGAAAGTTTTATTGCGTGGATGGCTCGCATCTACACCTTCCTGCAGATGCCCGACCGCCAGATGGAGGAGGTTTGTCCGGAGACTCGCGACCTTCCTCCCCCGGTCTCGTGGCGGCGGACTATACCACCCTCTTTCCGCCGGATCCAGCGCCTGGATCTCCCGTTACCGGGATGTCATCATCGCCGTCGACAGCACGGGGGCGAGGGGGTGCGAGAAAAGTGGCGGGTCAGGCGCGGCTGGATCACGGTGCATGGCAAAATCAACGTCGAAACCAGATCCCGCCCGGAGGTCGACGATCCGATGTACCGGGCGGTCAGATGTCCTGGCAGCACTGCGGCGAGGAGCACCCTGTGCATCGGGTGTCGGGTGACGGAGACTCGCGACCGCAACGACCTCTTCAACACCCTCGAAGAACGAGGGATCCTCGCCGGGACCGATGCTGCAACGCGTTCGACCGGATCGCGCCCAACCGGGCCGAATGCGTGCGATGTGGTCGCCGGTCACCGGCTACGGCATGCGATTGGAAGGTCGAAGCGCTCTTCTCCAGCATCAAACAGATCTTCGGGAGATGGTTCGGGCGATGTCACGGGAGGCGATGCTCCGCGAGGTAAGGATGGAATTGAACGGCTATAATATGCTGGTGACCGGGTGGCCTCCTGACTGGAGGCACAGCAGGAATACCGGTGAGTGGCCACCGAAAGGAATTGTGCAACACAGCAGCTTGAGGGCAACAAATAAATATCTTTCTCGCACTCCTGTTCCTATTCAGGAGGTCATCAGAATGGCAGCGTTGAGAGTCGCACCCTATGTCTGTGTTTACTCGGATGAGAATGACGAGAATCTCCACATCGAGATCGAACTGCCGGGCGTCGATAAGAAGGATATCACCTTTAAGATGCAGGAGACCAGCTTCTCCATCGATGCAACTCGCGGTGATATCCGATACGTCGGTACGTACGCGATCGGCAGTCCCGTCGATCCAGACCGGGCGAAGGCGACCTTCAGGAACGGCCTGTTGACCGTCGACGTCCCCTATATAGCACCGGTTGCAGAAGAGGTAAAAGAGATCCCTATCACGGAGTGATGGGGATCCCCCTATTTTAGAGCCATCCTTCGTGTGACTGCGCTCTTCAGTCTGCGTCATGACCCCGCACCCCCAGGCAGCTGATGACGTTTCTGCCCGAAGATCTTGAAGAGGTCTTGTGTGACCACGCACAGCAGAAGGAACTTGAGGTGCCCGTGAACCCCGCTGATATCGGCGCTCGCCTGTCGTGGATTCGCTCAAGGGCAAGGTGCCGGTCCAGGATCTGTTGCCCCGGAGGATGCAGAGGGGGCCGTGACCGATCTCCGCCCCATGCAGCGGACCGCTACTCACTCGCACCGTCAAACTGCCGCAGCCAGACCTCGGCACAGGCGATCCGCCAGAATTCGGTGGAATACGCGCTCTTCCCATCGAGAAACCGCTGGTAGTTCTGGAGCACCCGCTCCGCATCCCAGTAGGGCCGCCGGGCAAACCCGGGCGATGAGAAGAGGTCGATGATATGAGGCGCAAGCTCGTTCTTCATCCAGACCTCCTCGGGCGTGACAAAACCCATCTTGTCCATCCTGCACCGGATGGCGTCGGGGACCAGCCCCCGGATCGCCTGCCGCAACACGTACTTCGTGACCCCGCCCCTGATCTTCTGGTCGAGCGGGAGCGCCGCGAGAAACTCCACCACCCGGTAATCGAGGAACGGGACCCTGGCCTCGATCGAGAAGGCCATTGAGTTGCGGTCTTCCCAGTGCAGCAGGAGGGGGAGGTTCGAGGCCGTGATCTCGCGCGCGAGCACCTCGTCAAGCGATCCAGAGTACCGGAGGACCGCGGGCGCGTCCACCCGGAGAAGCCCCCTCCGTTCCGACCTGACAAGAGACTGGCGGGCCGCCCACAAAAAGAACGACCGGTGATGCCGTGCGCCCCCGAAGACCTCCCGGAGCGCCGCAAGGATGTGACCCCGCCGGAGAAGCCCCCTGACATACGGCATCAGGTAGGCGATATATCCGCCGAGCTGCTCGTCGGCCCCCTGGCCGTCGAGAACCACCTTCACCTCGTCGCTCGCAAGCCGCATCACACAGTACTGGGCGTATATCGAGAGCGAGGCAAACGGCTCATCCTGCATGTAAAGGAGCCGCCCGATATCCTCCCAGAGCGTCTCGGTGCCGGGAGTTACCCGGCGGTTCACAACGCCGGTCGCCTCAACCATCGTATCGATATGCCTGCTCTCGTCGAACGCGGGATCGTCAAAACAGACCGAGAAGGTCTTCTGCTGCTCGCCGACGCTCCCCGGGCGCTCCGTCCGCAGGAGTTCATCGATCAGGGCGGTGATCGTCGAAGAATCGATACCCCCCGAAAGGCAGGTCCCGACCGGGACGTCGCTTCGAAGCCTGAGCCTGACCGCATCGGTCAGGAGATCCCTGAGCCCGCGGGCGGCGGCATCGTCATCACCCCCCCGCGGAGCAGCGTTCATCGTAAGGTTCCAGTAACGCTCTGGTTCCCCGGCACCCTCTTCCGAGACGACGAGTGTGTGAGCAGGCTGGAGCTGAAAGACCTCGTCGTACATCGTCTCCCCTGTATGGTCGGCGACTCCCCACGCAAGAAATGTCGCAAGCATCTGGTCGTTCGGCCGCGTGCCAACCGCAGGATGCGCGAGCAGCGCCTTGATCTCTGAAGCGAAGAGGAACGACCCTCCGGTCAGGGTATAATAAAACGGTTTGACGCCCAGGCGGTCCCGGGCGCAGAAGAGTTCGCGACGGCGCTCGTCCCAGATGGCAAACGCCCACATCCCATTGAACCGGTGCAGGCAGGCTCTGCCCCACTCCTCGTAGGCATGCAGGATCACCTCCGTATCAGTCGCAGTGACAAACCGGTGACCGAGAGCCTGGAGTTCTTCCCGAAGTTCCGGGTGGTTATAGACCTCGCCGTTGAAGACGATCCAGAGCGATCCGTCCTCGTTTGCCATCGGCTGCAGCCCCTCGTCAGAGAGGTCGACGATCGCAAGACGGCGGTGAGCAAGCCCGATCGGCCCGGAAAAACAGGTACCCTCACCATCAGGCCCGCGATGGGCGAGCCGCTTCGCCATTGCGCAGACGAGGCCCGCATCCGCCTCCCCCCCGTTCAGGACAAACTGCCCGGCGATGCCGCACATACCAGGGTTCGATCATTCATCAGAACAGGTCTTATCCAGGCCTGTGCTGTTGATGTCGCAGGAGGGGCAGGGAGCCGAACCGTTCACCACGCGGTAAGCATCGGCGAGGACCGCCGCGTTCGCGAGCAACCCCGCGATCAGGATCACCTCCAGGATCTCGGCCCGGGTTGCGCCCTTTGCCATCGCCGCCTGCATGTGGTATTCGACGCAGTGGCTACACTTAAGCGCAGCACCTACCGCGACGCTGATCAACTCGATCATCTTCGGCTCAAGCTGGCTGGTCTCCACCACGGCACCTTTGTAGAGAAGGTGCGAGATGAGGATCTCGGGCCGTTCCGACATCCGTTCAAATATCAGGGGGACCCTGCCGTACTCGTTCTCAATCTCCCGGAGGAGTTCCTCTGCAATCGTTTCTGATCCCTTTTCCGCAATCCTTGCGGATATCTTCTCGAAATCCATCGCTACACCAGTATCTTGGTCTCAGAGAAGGGCTTAATCCGTATCAATATGTAATCGCGCATTCGTGACGGCAGAACATCGGCGACATCCTCGAGCATGACACCATCGGCAACCTCAAGCGATCGCAGGTCGTCGGCATAGAGGTCGTAGGGGAGTTTCACCCGCAGCCCCTCCATCTGGACAGTCACCGGCGTCGGGTGCGTCAACATGGTGACCTCGTATATCTCCTCTTCGAGGATCGTCATGAGCCGGGGTGGGAAGATGGAGAGCGGATCCCGGGCAAGGTCGTCCCGCCGGGTGTCCAGGGTACGGGAGACCTCCTCTACCAGTTCATCGAGTTTCGCGAGTTCCTCGGGGCGCTTAAACCGGTGCATGATCCGGCCGATCCCCCCGACATAACCCTCGACCGGCGGGTCGATGATCGAAACCAGCGTCTCCCGATCAGGCGCCCCGGTCACCACGATCGGCACCTGGATCCCTCGCCTGAGCGCCGGAAACTTCTCCCTGATACACTCCTCGAAGTTCCCGAGGATGTAGACCGCCAGGTCATGCTCGTTGATGACGTCCCGCTCCTCGTCGTTGAGGTTTGCGATCCGTTTTCCAAAACCCCGGGCAAGCCCGACCATGTTGGTCTTCGCGCCGGCCCGCCTGAGATACTCGGCGATGTCACAGGCGGTGTGGGGCAGGTGATGGATCTCCAGGCTCGGGCTGACCACCGCGATCTCGGTTCCGACGAGGGGTGCCTCGACCACCTCACCGGCAAGCGGTTTTGCAATCTCCCGTATCAGATCGATATCGTCCCGTGGCACGAACGACTGGAGCACGACTTCCTGGGCCATGACGTGTTTCTGCACGACATACCCTCCGAGGTCGTCGATCAGGTCCATGACCTCATCGTGGCGGTAGACTCCGCCCCTGTAGGTCACCGGAACCAGCGTCGTCATAACGTCACCCCCATCTTCTCAAAGAGCGGCTTCACAGCCGTCTCCACGATATCGTGCGGCAGGGTATCCTCGCTTGCCACATAGTAAAACTTCTCGTCCTTGATATACTGGCGGCGGACCTTGAACCCCTCGGGGGCGATGTACTGGAGCGCATAAATGACATCCTTGTGAAGCGTCTCGCTCGGATCGGCGACCGCCATATGCTCAAGGTCCTCCTCCCCTGCCACCCCGGCCGGGAGGACGATGGTGAAGCGGTCTGGCTGGTCGACGTTCTCCTTCCCGTAGCGGACCCAGAGTTTCTGGAGCAGCGGCGCAAGGTAGGTCTCGTCACCGATATCGAGAACAATTGTCTCCTCGCCGATGTTGACGTTCGCGAAGTCACTGACCCGGATCGCGCGCGGCATATGGCGCAGGCGCCCGGCAGCGACGAATATCGGCACCTCTGGGTCAATGTAGATATGCAGGTGCTCGATCACCTTGGTCAGATCGAGGTCCTGGAGCACATCAGCCGCGATCCGCTCATAGGCTTCCCTTCCGACATCATCGGGTGATTCGACCACGATTTGTTTCAACTGAGGCATCTACTCTCCCTTGACAAATCCTGATGCAAGCAGGGCAGAACCGACCGCGCCGATGTACTGTGAGTGGGGCGGGACGAGGACCTTCGTCTGCAGCAGCTGGCCCATCGCGTAGACCAGCCCCTCGATCAGCGAGGTGCCGCCGACCATGATCACCGGCTCCTTGATATCGATCTCCTGCAACTGTTGTTCAAAGACCTGTTCCGCGACGCTATGGCAGGCCGCAGCCGCCACGTCCTCAGGGGTACTTCCCGCCGCAAGCGCGTTCACCAGGCTCTGCGTCCCAAAGACAATACAGTAACTGTTCATCGGGACGTTCTTTCCTATGCCCTTCATGGCAAGCGGGCCGAGCTCGGTGATGTCCACCCCAAGACGCTTCGCGGTCATCTCCAGGAACCGGCCGCTGGCTCCAGCGCAGATGCCACCCATCGTGAACGCTCCCGGGATACCGTTGATGACGCTGATCGCCTTGTTGTCCATGCCACCGATATCGATGACAGTCGAGGCGCCTCGCTGGTGATCAGCGAGGTAGACAGCACCTTTCGAGTTCACCGTCAGTTCCTCCTGGACCAGATCGGCCTCAAGATGCCTCCCCGCCAGGAACCGCCCATATCCGGTGGTGCCGATAGCCTGGATGTCATCGCGCTCGAGCCCTGCCATCTCGAGCGCGTCCACGACCGCGGCATCGGCGCTCTTGAGCACCTCGATCGTCGGATGCCAGCCGGTGCCGACGATCTCGTCGTCTTTCATCACGACTGCCTTTGTGGTACTCGAGCCCGAGTCGACGCCCATCGTGATCCCGGTCTGCTCCTCGCGGGCGAGGAGTGCTCTCCGCCGGGCGATGGTTGTCAGCGCCTCCATCCTCGTAAGAAGGGTCCCTGAGGTCGTCCGTTCAGTGAAGGAGTAGCTCACCACCGGCAGTCGCGAGTGTTCGGGGATATACCGTCTGAGTTCGTTTCTGACGATCGCTGCCTCAGCGCATCGGAAGCAGGTGCCGATGAAGACCGCATCTGCATCCACCTTCTCATCCACGAGTGCCATGCCCCGGGCAATCATCAGTTTTAAGTCAGCGCTCCGGACATCCAGTCCGAACCTCTCGACTGCCTGCTCGACATCGGCGAGCGCTATGTCAGGGAAGAAGACCTCCGCGCCCACCGCCTCGGCAGCATCGTAGATCTCCTTCTGGACACCACTGTACTCGGATCCGCAGGAGAGCTGGGCGATCCGCACCTTCCGACTCATGCTTCGCCTCCGTTCGAGAGATTTTCGAGGAATTTCTTGATACCGACGACGAACTGCACGCCCTCCTCCTCATTCGTGGGGTACTTCAGTTCCAGGATCGGAATACCGCTCTGGCGCAGGGAGAAGAGAATCAACTCATCGGTGCGGGCGCACCCCATGCACCCAAACGCCAGGTCTGCGTCGGTCACAACGACCGCGGCCTCCGCCTCCTCGATGAGAGGACCGTAGATTGCCATCCGCCCCCGGACACCGGACGGCACCTCGACGGCCGCGTACTTCAGGCCGCGTTTCGGCTCCTCCGGCGTGATCTGCAGGGGTGGGGAGTCGACGCCGGCGGTCTGTATCCGCTCCCTGATACCGAGGGCTGCCCCGAGCGGCTCATGACCGAACCTGGCCACAAGGTCAGAGAGGATGAGGCTCGTTGCAGGGTAGATAAACACCTTTGCCATTGAATTCAGGACTCCTCATCAATAAGTTCTTGTAATCGCTTAATATCCAGTACCGGTTTCTTCCCGTATGCTGGCACCGCTTCCGGCACCTCCTCCCCCCGTTCAAGCGCCTCAAGACCGCGGGTAATGTAACGGAGGATCCGGAACTCCCGCTCGTGGCCGAGGTAACCCGGCCTCGCCCCACCGAGATTCGCCCGGCATCTACGGGGATCGCCGGGTGGGAATCCGCGGTCCTTGACGAAGATGTGATTGGGGTCAAAGGTGCGTATCTCAGCGACGAGGCGGTCAACCGCCTCAGGTTCGCCCGTTACCTGGAGCCCAAAGCACGTCTCTTTGATCAGGACACCTTCAGAGGCCTCATATGCCCTGAGCGCAAGTTCCCCGGGGGTCATGGACGGAGACTCGACAAAGACGTATTTGGTAACCGTGCCCACATAATCAGGGATGTATTCGACTGTCATTTTACTTCTCTCACGTACACTGTCATCCCTTCGCGCAACCGGCCGATCTTCTCTACGTCGAGCACCTTCCCGATGATGTTCGTGCCCGTGAGCGGTTCAGACGTCGGGCCGAACTCGACACTCGGTGTGGCCCGGACGCCGACCATGCCGGCGTTCCGCCGGGAGTCGTTGGTCATCGCAAGGGTGAACTCCGGGACCTCACCCGTAGGAACGTTCTCCGGGATGATCGAGACGCCTCTTGCGATCTTCGGCCTGAAGAGGAAGACATCCTCAAACATGAAGACGAGCGGCATCTTCCCGACGTCGTGATGCTTGAGCCCCGTCGCCTCACGAAAGATCGCGACCGAGCGGGGAGCCGCCGCCTCGTCGAGGGTGATACTGATGACGTTGTCAGGCGATTCTGTCGTGACCCTGATCTCCCTGGCAGCGAGCACCTCAAGCGTCGTCGCCGGGGTCTGGTCGACCACCACGCGATCGTCGCCGGTCTCGTCAGCGATGAGGGAAACCCCTCGCCGGGCGGCAACCGATCTGGCCTCTGCGAGCGAAAACCCGATCAGGTCGAGTTTCTCTGGTTTGACCCTGATGGCAAGGAGATCTCCGTCCCCGGCGAACCGGGGCAGCTCGATGCCGTGGGTCACCCGCCCGACAACGGTATGCGCCGGGCTTGCCGATGCGCCCTGTGTGTAGATGTAGACCGCCCCTGAGGACTTGCCGGCGGTCCTGACGGTAACAACCCCCTCGAGCCTTGGACCCGAGAACTCCATCGGGACCTTCGTCAGGACCAGGTGTGTATCGACGACGTGGGTGCTGCTCGAACGGTCTACCCGGAACCGACCTCCTTTCACAGATAGGAGAAAGTGTTCAACGCTCCGGGCGGAACGGGTGTCGATACCATCGTCCCCCCAGCCCTGCGCCTCGGCCTCAACATAGGAGACGAGCTGCATGCCGTCCTCGAGCGGGAAGTCCCCGTCCCGGGTAACGACTGCGTGCGACCGGTCAGCACGCCTGAGTATCCGCTCGATCGCGATGATCCGATCACCGATACCGATACGGTCGAGCAGCCCCTTGCCGGCGACGACCCTGCCGACGACGCCGCCGTCCTCCGGGGCACCGTGATCGGCGGTATGCCGCATGCGCGAGAATATCAGGTAGGACCGGGCGGGGTCGTAACCGCCGCATCCGAGGATGACGTCGCCCCGCTCGTAATGGCCCGGTCTCCGCGCCGGTCTCACCACGGACTCAAACGGGCCAAAGGCAGCGGCGTAGCGGTCCTGCCAGTGCAGCTGGAGGTGTTCGGCAAGCCCTGGCCGGAAGAGTCGGGAGACCAGCGCCGGATCCACCACCTCGACGACCATATCCCCAACCGACGTAACGAGCCTGACCTCCTGTGACTCCGCCTCCTCCTCGAGCACCGGTCTGATGACAGCAACACTGCATTCCGGATCCCGGTCAGGGAGGAGGTCAGAGAGCCGGGAACCCTCGGGGATCAGAACACGTTTTCCGTCCAGGAGAACCTCCATCATTCACACCTCAGGGGGTAGTACCCGCCCCCGCCCCCATCACCTTCCGCTCATCTTCCGTGAGGTGGGCGAGCACTTCTTCGGTCGGCCCCATCTGGATGATCTTCCCTCCGCGCATGAGAGCTACCCGATCACAGATATCCCTGACAAAATCCATATCATGCGAGACAACGATGAACGTCTCGTCCATCTCCTCGCGGGCGCTGAGGATCGAGTGTTTCACGTCGACCTTCGTGATGGGGTCCATCGTGCCGGTCGGCTCGTCGAGGACCACAAGCAGGGGCTCACGGATGAGGACCTGGGCAAGCGCCACCCGATGTTTCTCCCCCTCGGAGAGCTGGTCGGGGTAGCGGTCCAGGATCTCGCGGCTCTTCGCGGGCGTAAACCCGGCCATCCCGAGGGTGATGATTGCCTTTCGCATCGCCAGTTCCTTCGGGAACTCCAGGCCGATGGCGTCGGTGAGATTATCAAGGACCGTCCTGTGCGGGTAGAGGTCGTACTCCTGGTGAAGGAGGCCGATGTAGGCCTTTGCGCGCCCCCGGTTCTCGATGCCGGGTTTTGTCATATCGACCCAATCGTCCCCGATCCGGATGTTTACCTCGCCGCTGGTGGGTTCGAGGATACCTGCTATGATCCTGGAGAGCGTTGTCTTGCCGGCCCCGCTCTTGCCGATGATACCAAAGATCTCCCGCTCGTTGACATCGAAGGAGACACCGTTGACAGCCCTGACGACGCCCCGGTCGACCGAGAGGAAACGCTTGACTACATCGCGGACGACCACGAGTTTCTCGCCGACCTCGGCAGTCCGGTATTGCTCGGTGTCGCTGTAGTCTCGCATGAACCGCTGGATAACCTCCGTCGGGGTCCCGATATCCACAATTTCCCCGTCTTCGAGGAGGATGGCACGGTCAGCAACGTCTTCGATGACCTTCGAGAAGTGTGACGTGACCACCATCGCCATGTCGTTTATCTGCGCGCTCTCGATGAGCATCCGGTGGACGAGCGTCGCGGTCTCGGGGTCGAGGGTGCCGGTCGGCTCATCCGCAAAGAGTATGAAGGGTTCCTTGGCGAGCTGCCGGGCGAGCACCACCCGCTGTTTCTCGCCGCCGGAGAGGTCCCGGGCGATGTGCATCATCCGGTGGGAGAGCCGAACCTGATCGATGAGGTCTGCGGCCCTGTTGATCGCCTTCTCTGGCGGATAGCCTATGTCATCGAGCGCTCGCAGGATATTCTCAATCACCCGGTCGTCACCGTAGAGGGCGAACGTCCGCTGGAACATGATGGCGGTCCGTCGCATGATCCGCCTTTTCATCAGTGCGTTCTCTTCTCTCCAGAAATCAACATCCTCGCACTTGAGTTCCCCGCCGCAGAAGGGGCATGGCTTCCCTGCCTTGCTCGGGACATCGACGTAGTCGCACGCAGCACAGGCGGCGATATGATAGATTATCGAACCTCGTGTCGGGGGTTGATCCACCCCTCGCATAAGATGCATAAGGACAGTCTTGCCGGCACCGCTTCTGCCGATGATACCGACAATCTCTCCCTCTGCTATCTCAAAATTTATGTCTTTGAGTGCAATGTTTCCATTGAACTCCATGCAGAGGTCTTTCACCGTAATGAGTGGTGGGGTCATCTTGAGCTCCTCATTAAACTAATCTTCTCGTGATATCATATTAGAGTTTATATTGTAGCACTTTTTCCTGGTCTCCGGTTATCCTTGAGAAGTTCTGCAACAATACCAGGCACCTCGCGGATATCCTGGATCACGAGATCAGTGTTTGCGTAGAGAATATCTGGCTTCGAATCAGATTGCTGTTCACTGAGTATTGCTAGATCTGCCTTCTGGAAGGCTTTCAGGTCGTTGATGCCATCCCCCACCATAATAACTTTGTCATAATGTTCCTTGAGTTCCTCCACGATCTGGGCTTTCATCGAGGGCGTGGCAACGCCGTAGATACGTTCCCGGGGGATGCCGAGGTAGTCGCCGATCTGCTCGAGGCTGGTGACGCGGTCTCCTGACGCTATGTATACGGGGACACCCATCCGGTGCAATTCATTGACAGCCTCCCGGGCGCCGCTAAACGGCCTCCCCCCGGTCGTTACCGTGAACTCGGTCCCCGAGATATCCGTATTCAGGATCACGCCGCTGTTCATGGCGACGATCGATTCTTTCTTGCAGCAACTCCAGACCTTCCTGATGCAGGCCTGCATATCGCCGACTCGGGCCCGCTGGTCGGTGTAGAGGATAGCCGCGACATCATCTGCGGGAATGACCCGCCGGGAACATGAGACCCCAAACCCGATCGATCGCTCCAGAAGGTAGCTGGAGAGAAGCTGGTCCTCCGGTGCCTCCATAATGTCCCGTGAACTGAGGTGGAGGAGGACGAGGACCCTGCCATCGGCCCCGAAGGTGATGGTCGTTGTCTCGACCTCGGTCAACATCTCGCCACGGAGGATATCGCGTGCTACGCGGTAGGTCCTGAGCAGTGTGCCCGCACTATCAAAAACAACGGCAACTGACATTTGTTTTCACTTCAATAAATCTATGTAGTCTCTGGTCGTTTCTTCAATGAAGATCTATGGTACTATCTGAGACGGCGGAAAGCATAAAGAAGATGGAGATCCGGGGAGCTGGCAGGATCGCCCGTGCGGCGGTGAGAGCGCTGGCTGATTTCGCCCGCGATCTTGACGTATCCGACCCTGAGGCCTTCAAGCGAGAGATGCGGGGAGCGGCCGAGACGCTCATTGCCACCCGCCCGACGGCCGTCTCACTCCCAAACGCTGTCAGGTATGTTATGCGCGCCCTGGATTCTTTTGAGTCTGTGGAGGCTGCACGGGAGGCCGTTCTCGCCCGGGCTGCGGAGTTCGTCAAACACTCAGAACATGCGATTGGGTGGATAGCAGAGATCGGGGCACGTCACATCTCCGACGGCGACGTCCTCCTGACCCACTGCAACTCAGAGGCGGCGCTCGGGTGTATCCTCGAAGCCCACCGGCAGGGCAAGGAGATCGAGGTCTACGCGACCGAGGTTCGGCCCCGGAACCAGGGGCTCATCACGATCCGGACTCTGAACGATGCCGGGATCCGCACAAATTATATCATCGACTCGGCGGTTCGCTACTTCATCAACGATGTTGACCTGGTCATCGTCGGTGCCGACGCCATCGCGGTGAACGGGGCGGTGGTCAACAAGATCGGGACGGCCCAGATCGCCCATGCCGCACATGAGGCGCGGACAAACGTTGTTGTTGCGGCCGAGACCTATAAGTTTGCGCCCAGAACGATCTTCGGGGAGCTGATCGAGATCGAGGAGCGGGATCCTGCTGAGGTGCTTCCCCCGGAGGAGGCTGCGCGGTTGCCGTTTGTGCGGGTCAGAAACCCGGCTTTCGACGTGACGCCTGCCGAGTACATCGACCTGATCATCACCGAGCAGGGAGCGATCCCGCCAGAACTTGCGTATACGGTCATCAAGGATTACCTGGGCTGGAGGATCGAGGAGTTTCGGTGAGTTCGCCCGGGGAGAGTTAGTTTCCAGGCAGACCATCGTCCAGATGAGGGGGGAGAGGACCCCTTCCTCGGGATGATACCTCCACGGACCACACCAGGAAGGAGTTTGGATCATCTCCGGTTCAGCCTGGAGGAAGCCTTTTCCTCGGGCACTTTCAGCACGCCCGGCCGTGATCTCCCTGTTTCAGGACCTCGAAGACCTCAAGCGCATCGTCGGTGAGCGCGTAGCGCACTGCCCGGCCGTCACGATCAGACGCGATGCATCCGTCGGCATCGAGCCTCTGCAGGTGCCAGGCAGCCGCTGAACGGGAGATCTCGATCTCGTTGGCTATCTCTGATTGCGTGATCCCGGGGTGGTCGAGGAGCAGGGCGAAGATCTCCCGGCGGGTATCGTTCCTGAGATGACAGCAGATGGTCTTTGAGGTTGCATCGTAGCCGCTCTGGAAGTAGCCCACCCTGCCACCCTGGTTTACGGCACTGACGAGGCCGGCCTCACGGAGGCGGAAGAGGTGGTAGCGGGTCGTCCCGCGGTTGATCCCGGTGACACGGGTGATCTCTGACTGCGTGATCCCGGGGTGGTCCCGGATGCAGGCGTAGATCCTGGACCGCTTCTTGTGGTCCAGGGGGTTGCGGGAGGTCCGGTGGCCGAGGAACGCAAGGATGCCTGCTGAACAGATGATCTCGAAGGGCACCGCAAGGAGCGGGCAGTGGATGAGGAGCATGATAGTGAGGAATTCCAACGGCGAGTAGGCCTGCCAGACCGGCACGAACCGCTCGTCGTCGACGTTTATCCCATCAGTGGGGAGTTCGGGAGGGGCTGGTTCGACGATGATCTTTGCCGCTGCGGGGCTCCAGAGGAGGAGCAGGGCCAGGGTAAGGAATATGAGCAGGAGAGCTGCCCTGTGCACGGTCCAGCCCCCTACGGAGGCCCGGCACCCCTCAGTAGTAATAGACGACATTCAGCGTATACTCCGTTCCCTCCGGGGGGACGTCTTCCCCGAAGATCAGGAACTTCCACGTGCCAGACGGCAGGGAATCGGACCCTGAGAGGGTGAGGGCAATCTTCTCGTCCGTCCTCCCGTCGGCAGCATCCCGGTACGAGCCGAGCGCGGCGCTCCCCGGCAGGGTTATGGTCAGGGTAAGCGAATCGGTTCCGGGATGCTGGTGCCCGCTCCAGTCGAGGTTGACCACAATGTTTCTTACGCCTGACGGCACCGGCTTCTCGATGGTCTGGTACTCGCCCGGGTGTATCGTGCCGACGATCGACGGGACCTCCACGCCGTCGCCGACGTCGGCGACAGGCGTTACAGCAATCCTGGTGGCAGGCATGCAGGGCAGGGCGGCAGCGCTGGAGACGAGGAGGAGAGCGATGAGCAGGACAACGGCCGGTATGCTTTTTCCAATGCGCGCACTGCGCTTCGCTACGCTCATGCTGTCATCATGCACTACATCCAGGTCCCTGACCTTAACCTTTCTCTCCATCGCGTTGAATTGTCATCGAGCGGTTGGAACTGCTGATATCGTCAAATTGAAGGTTTATGTTGGTAATATGGATAGGGAGGGACATCTCCAGTGGAAATTGACCCTCGCCGCCCCCCTTCGAGCCGACGGTATCAGGGATCGGTAACCGGACGAATTGCCGGGGATTGTAGAACCCGGGCGATTACCGGGCCCGGTGGTGGCGGTGGGAGGGTGATGCGCGCCGGGAGGCGGGTATAGATGAGCGGTTCTACCGCTCATCACGCATGCAGGCCGGGGGAGGGTGCGGACGTGAGAATCCCCAAATTGGGAATAACCTCCAAAAAGAAACAGGAGATGGTCCGGGACTCCTGTGCATCCTTTCCTTCCCCTAACCATACACGTAGAGTCTGCCTGAACTCTTATCAGACTCCTCTCCTCGATAGACGCTCCCGTGGAAGTCGTAGACGTTCCCCGGATGTACCAGGAAAGCGGCAGGGCTTAGCATACCCCGGTCAGAATCGCCGGTTCCGAGACCGTCTGGACAAATTTTAACGGCTGTTCCTCCGTCAGTGGTAAATTCGAAGTGCAGATCGCCGCATGCCCACCAATCGGTATCGCTAAACTCCCATCTCACCCATGGTTTGATCCATAGACCGTCCTCTGAAACACCCCTTAAAGTGTAGTCCCCGATAGATGCTATTGCCGATGTACTCCAGGATTCATTGAAGTATAAATCTCCAACTTTGAGTTCAATGGCCAACGGCTCTATTTTTTCCGGATTGGATACGTCCACCACGGGATTGGAGATCTCCAGCGTGCGGATGTGATCTCTTGCATCTGTCTGGTTTTGCGGTTCAGGCAGTTTATCAGAGTTCATGACGTACTGGAGGCGTTCGCTCAAACCGGTGTCGTCTATAGCATCTTCCGGGGAGGCTCTATCCGCACTCACCGCCGGCACGAAGAGGGCACCGATGATCAACAGCGCCGCGAAGAGGGCGCCGATTCCTGAAAGCAGTTTTGGGTTCATGATTTCATACCTCGATGCATGCCCCGGGAAGGCCATGGAACCACAACGACTATCCCTGATGACAGCCGACAACCCTATTGCCCCTCCGGACACGCTGTGGGGGTCGGGGCACGACGCCAATCGAGACACCCGGCCCCCGCGGGATACCGCGTGCGGTATCGTCGATCGAGACTTCGGCGTTGCTCCCCATAACGTTTCTCTCCATCGCGTTGAATTGCCATCGGGGGATTGGGATTGCTGATCTCGCCGAATCGTAGTGATTTGTCCCATTTGATGGTGGCATTGCAGATTTCCAATGGAAAATGAGCCTCACCCCTACGCCCGTGGGCTCAAGGGCAGACTCCGTCCAGAATCCCGCACAGCTCCCGACACTCCAAACCCGGGGATAATCGTGAGCCCCCGGGCGGCTCCTGAAATGATGTGTGTACGCCGGGTTTGGATCCCTCACAGAACAGGCCGGTGCCCCACAGCATCCACCTAGGTATCATACAAAACCTCCATCAGGTAAACCAGAGTGTACCTCAGTATGGCCAGCACCACCATCAAGATCGATACCGAACTCAAGGATCGGCTCAACACCCTGAAGATCCATCCCCGGGAGTCCTACAACGACGTGATCAAGCGCCTGGTGGCTATAGCGGTCGACGAGGAGCCGCTCAGTCAAGAGATGATCCGGGACCTCGAGCGGTCGCTGGAGGATCTTAAGGCCGGAAGGGTCTACACTCTTGACGAGGTCATGGCGGAGCTGAAGGAGGAATGACCTACCGCGTGGTCATCACCGCGACAGCCCGTCATAACCTCAAGAGCATTCCACGACCCATAGCATTACGGATAGGCGAGGAACTCGCAGCACTCGCCGGTGAGGCTGACCCGAAGAGGCATCTCAAAAAACTGAAAGGGTCAGACAACCCCGCGTTCTACTCGCTCAGGGTCGGGGATTACCGGACAATCCTCTCGGTCATCGACGACCTCCTGGTGATCCATGTCGTCGCGGTCGGCCCCTCGGGGGTTCTGACATCGCCTAGGACACCGTCTCCCCCCTCCAGGCTCCGGGCGACCATCGGTTCTCCTGGCGGGCTGATACTCTTGTCCACGAAGCCCACCAGGGATTAAATTCATCTACCCGGGCGTTGCCATTTTCAATAGGATCTGATGAGCATGCTGCGTCTCGCCCCCGGCTGTCCAAGCCCTTATTGTGATGATGTCAGGATGATCCGGGCCTTCATCCGCGATACAGATGAAGACGGCCACAGGGCCGAGATCCCGATCGGTTGGTGGTGTCCGCGGTGCGGCTGGCTCGTGAATGACATCACCGGAGAGAAGATTATCGCAATCCACGACACCCTTATTGCGTTACACGACCGGCCTGAAGACCGGGGATGGGAGGGGCTGAAGGATCCCGGTTGTGTCGAGACCTGGGTCTATCTCTGGAATAATTACTGAGGTATGTCAGGAGAACATCTACAGGAAGGCCGCCTGGTTCCTTGAGGTCGTCACAAACGGACATGGGTTCTGGCAGGGGAATAAGCGAACTGCGTATACGGCCACAGACGTACTTATACTGCGCGCAAACGGGTACATTTTTGATGCAGACGCAGAAGAGGTGGACCGGTTCATGGTCACGCTGGCCGACCTCGACGACGACGGCAACAGCAGGTATACCCCGGACGAGGTCGAAGAATGGATCCGCGCAAATACAAAAAGGATAGATCTCTTTTCAGTGCTGGCTTAAGAGTTCCAGCGCTTTCCGGTTCTTCTTGATAGAAGCTTCGAGTGCGCGCTTCTCAAATGGAGTCAGTCCCATGCGGATGGATTCCCTGGACCTCTCCTTCTGGTGCCGGTTATCTGGCGCATACACCATGTTGATCCCTTCCCTGTAGTATCCGTATCTGTATTACTTGTAATACCTATAATACCTATAATACTTGTAATATCGGATTAACTTTTCGAGAGCGGCGGCAGAGTGAACTCGGCCCATGTCCCGGGAGGTTGAGAGACCACTCCCTGATCCGGTGAAGGCGACCCGGAAGAGGCCCCGTGGGCAGGGTGTACCGGGGGTTCTGACCGGATGTCACCTGGTATATCTATGTGGCCCGTGCCCGCCAGAGGCTCAACAACGCTGCCTCCACGGACCAGAAATCTTCCCCCTTCAGGGCCCGGGTGGTCAATACTTCTCGACCGTCGCATCGACGACGATCCGCCCGCCTGTCCCGGTGGGGACCGTCTCCCGCACCTCCGTCCGGTAGGTGTCCTCCGCCATCCCGTGGAAGAGGCCGCCCCCGGCTGTCAGTTTGAGGGTGACCCTCAGTTCTCCGGGCGGGCTGATATCCTCGTCCACGAAGATGACCGTTGTGTAGTGGTCGTCCGTGGTCCTCTCGATCACCGGCGAGAGGTGCTCCTTCGGGAGGCGCCTTGTCCCTTCGATGGTCTCCTCATAGCGCTCGAAGTGAGCCCAGATGTCGGTCAGGGTGTTGTTCCGGTTCTGGAACGCAAGCATCTTCCCATCCTCTGTCTCGACGATGGTCGTTGTCCAGCCATCGAACGTCCGGTTCTCAAACCCGGATACCGGCATGATCACCTCGCCATCCTCCACCGGAAGGGGGACGAGGATCGTTGTTATGAGCCCTCCGGTCCGGCCTTCAAGGCCGTCTACCGAGACCTGGTAGCCGACAAGGCCGGGACGGTGTTCATACCACCCGGCCCAGATGCCCATGCCGAGGAAGATCAGGCCGCAGAGAACGAAACCGACGATGAACGAGGCCGCGAGCCGGTGGGCCGTCGCTCCCCTCCGGAGCGCAAGGGCGCCCAGGGCCACGGCGGCGATGACCCCGGCGGCGAGCAGGATGTCGGCGGCGAGGGGGAGGGCGCTCATCCGCAGGAGCCAGTAGGTCAGGTAGGCCAGCGGGAGGATGACGGCGATGAGCAGGGTCAGGGTGCGGGTTTTGGGCGTCTTCATAGAGATCACGAGGGTGTGCGGGGCTGAGCAGGAAGTCCCGGGCTCACGCGGCGTTCCCAGGTTGAGACTTCAGCGTTGCTCCGCATAACGTTTCCCTCCATTGCGTTGAACTCTCCCCACGCCCTCTCCCCAATCTGCGATGGTTGGCTGTAGTGCACACATCTCACCTCATTCTCTCACCGGTACGATCCCCGCATCCCCAAACCTTGCCACCTGGGCCCTCACCGGGACAAAGCCGGTGACACCGGGAGGAATCGCCTCATAGACCTCAACCTGATACTTCTCCCCGGTGATGCCATGGAGACGTCCGCCACCTGCGGTGATCCGGAGGTGGATGACGATCGGCCCGGCATCAGCAGTCTTAGGCCTGATCCCCTCATCGAGTCTGACCAGGGTGGTAAAGTTCTGAACATCCCCGGTCCCAAAGGCCCACCTGGTATACCCGGCCGGTGCCTCGCCGACGACCGGGCTGAAGGATTCTCTGGTTATATCGTCGATGAGGAAGTACTTCTCCGCCGGACTCCCAAAGGTCACGCTGATATCCGAGAGATCGCGCACCATGGTCTGGAAGGCAAGCATCCTTCCCTTCGGTGTCTCTGCAAAGAGAGTCTTCCAGGCGCCAACGCGCTGCCCTTCGAGGTCTTCTTCGGAGAAGATCATCTCTCCCTCGCGAAGCGGGAGTGGAACCAGGATGTCGGTGACAGGACCGCCGGTATAGTTCTCGAGTCCGGTGACCGTGACCTGGTAGGTATAGGTGGCTGGGTTGACATCAGCCCAGGCAAGGCCGAGGATAAGAACGCCGAGGACTGCCAGGAACGCACCGGCACATCCGATGACGACCGCGAGCAGAGCGGGTGCCGGCCGATACCCGTACTTCCGGTATCTCTGGAGGATCAGGAGCATGAGAATCCCTCCCAGGAGGAGGGTGAGCGCTGCTGCCAGGGTACCAGGACCCCCGGTGCCGAGAACGATGAGGAGACTGCACGGGACCGAGAGGGTAAGGAAGACGGCCAGGCCCAGGAGGGCGGTAAGGGTTCTTTGGCTGGTTTGTTCTGTCATGACTATCAGTCCGGGAAATCACCGATCGAGACTTCGGCGTTGCGCCCCATAACGGTTTTCTCCATCGCGTTGAACTCTCAACCGTGGCCTTGCTCCACCGATTTGCCGCAATCTGTCCCCCTCCCCCGGGATGTGACTGATACCCAGGGGAGAGAGACCACAGCCTCCCTGGATCCCCTGACCCGACGGCATGGGGGGATACTCTCCGCCCTCATCGAATATCCATCCGCATAAACTTTCCATACGCGGCGGCGAAGAAGACCGACGGGAAGACGATCAGCGCCGCGAAATTCTGCCAGATCCGGCTTGCTGCATCCTCCGGCGGCAGTTCCGAAGGATAGGCAATTGTCGAGGCCACGGTATTATAGGCCATCGTCGGGGAGAAGAGGTTGACCGTATCGGTGACGAATTGCTGTTTGCTCCGGTAAACCTCCAGATCCGCGGTGTATCGATCGCACTCTTCCTCGTACGCCTTCAGCACCGCTACATCGCCCGATAAGTGGGTCACCCCGTCAGAATCCGTCCAAGCCGGCATTTCCGGTCTCTCCGGCATGTCTCCGGCAACCGCACCCGCAAGAACCATCCCGAACATCGGCAGTAGGTAAGCGAGGGCGAAAAAAAGCGCCAGGCCGTAGACCACCGCATGCCCGCTCTCTTTCACGACGACCGAGAGCGCAAGGGCGAGGGCGAAGAACGCAAGCAGGAACAGGAACGAGGCGAGCCCGAAGATCAGGACGGCGACAACCTCGTCCGCCGTCGGCACGATCGAGCAGACGAGGAGCACGGCAAAGGTGAGCGTGAACGCGACGGCCAGAGCGACTCCGAGAGCGGCCATCCCCCCGAACGCCTTGCCGTTGATGACCTCGTCCCGATAGACCGGACGTGCGAGGAGGGTTTTTAACGACCGGGATTCCTTCTCCTTCGAGACCAGATCGGCCCCCGTCGCAATCGCGAGGACGCCGCCGAACACCATCAGCGAACTCTCCAGTTGGCGGAAGATGATCAGGATCGACGGCCGTTCAGGCATCATCCCCATGGGACCTCCCACCGTCTGCAACTGCTGGTTATACTCTTCAAGGTACCGGTTGTACTGGTCGACCCCCTGATGCATGCCGAGCAGGGCAAACATCAAAAGCAACGCAAGGATCACCAGGAACTTCCGGCTGGTGAGGTGATCGGAGAACTCCTTTTGGGCCACGATTAAGATCCGTTCTGCTGTCATACCGTTACCTCTGTTCTGCTGCCTGAATCACCATCGTCCATCGTCCTGCCCCGCCCCTTCGTCGCGGTGAAGCCGGGGAGCAGGGCGGCGGATAGGCCAAAAAATTGGGGAGAGGAAGGATCTGCTGACATCGGAGATAGCCCTCACGACAGGATGAGGTCTCCGCGTGATGTGGCACTCTCAGAGCCTCTAATGCATGTGATATCCCAATGGTACGCACCGGGACTGTCGGGTGCGAAGAGCACCGACAACGTCCCCTCCCAGCTGTTGTCCATGACCGGGATGTCATTTATGAGCTTTGTAGCCACCGTGCCGTCCGGTCCTTTCAGCCGGAACTCAGCCGTTCCTCCGATCACATCGTTGGTGTCGAAATATTTGCATTTCACTACGATCTGGCAGGTTAATCCCGGAACATAGTTACCGATGTAGCTGCCTGCCGACGCGGTGCAATCGACACCCCTGGTTTCGTCGATCAGGAGTGAGCCCCCGGAAACCTCCACGGCACAAAGTCTGTTTTCCGCGCTGACCGGCGCCACTGCCATGCAGGCCAGGAGCAGGCCGATGACAGCAACAACACCCGGTCCGAACAGTTTTTCCAGTTTCATGTTCTTCTCACCTTCTTTTCACGCGTACCCGGGAGGCCACGGAACCACAACGGCTATCCCTGATGACAGCCAACAGCCCTATTGCCCTCCGGGCACGCGGTGGGGTCGGGGCACGACGCCAATCGAGACACCCGGCCCCCGCAGGATACCGTTCAGGCATCCACGCTCTTCTATCCGGGAGGGGGTTCGATATAGTTTACGGCCACCGCACCTACGTATCGCGCGACATATAGCTGCGGTGGCCACAAAAGGCATATAGGGGCTTTAGAAATCTCTCTACGATGCTCAATGAAACTCTGCAGAATCGCAACACTTATCGTGATCGCCGCAGTGCTGCTGTTCTAACGCGTCACCCAGCAGAACCTTGAACGACACCACAGTTCTGCTCCCTTCGCTGGTGCCAGTCTGCGAGGGGTTGGTTCTCCGGAGCCCCGAAAACCCGGAGCGGGAAGCACATCCTCGCGCCATCAGTCTCGTGCCGTCCCTAAAACTGACTTGCTGTCAGGTTGTAGGTCCATAGGACTGCCGAACCCGCGCAGTCCTGCCGCCTCTCTTCGCAGATACCGTAGATAGACTGTGTCCCTTCATAACTTCCAACCCAGTCAACCGCGAACTTGCCGGCACTTCCCACCCGGCATTCACCAGGTTTCGGCCTGATCTTGCCCTGGTGGAGCATGAAGTCCCTGCTGATACTGTGGCAATCTGGTCCCGGAAACTCGAGGCCAAACCGTAATGGAACTGTATTTTCAACACCAAGCATATCCCCGTCGGGGGCGTACCATAGCAAGTTTGATGAGGTATTTTCGAACGCTACCCGGCTCCAGAAGTTCCGAAGGTTTGAGGCATCGCCCATCCAGGTATCTTCACGGTTTTTCGCAGCGCCCCACTGCCACCAGTAGTAATGTTCTCTACCCTGTTCGTCGGTCAGATCGAGCGCATAGAGGACCAGTGCATTGTCGGAGCTGGCCAGAACCACGCCGTCGTCGTTCCTGACTTCCAGACTACCGTTCCATGCCGACACATACCGGATATTCGGTGTCGCACCCGCCCCCTGAGATGGACTGCGGGTTTCGTCAGGGATGTGCAGTCTTAATGCACTCACGGCCTCCGGACCGTATTTCTGCTCCATTCTCCCAGCGTAGGCCATAAATTCTTCTTCAGACATGCCTGAACTATTGGGGGCTATTCGCAGCGTTTCCTGGGCAGTACTCGCAGAGAGAACTGCCCCGGCACCCACTGCCAGCACAAAGGCTGCGCCTGCGATCAGCAGCGCCACGAACAGGACACAGATGCCGAAGAGATGTCTCGGATTCACGGCCCCTCCTTGAAGCACGCTAGGACGAGATAGAGCGAGGCGGCCAGAAAGACAATACCAATACCGATGCTAACATAGTCAAGCGGGTGCGCCCGGAGGAGAGGTATCCACCAGTAGTCGGACGGAACGGCCATCCCCCGCGCACCCACGCCCACAAACAGCATCCCGACCGCTGCGGAGAGCAGTGCCGAGAGGAATGTGCGAACCGTAGGGTACGAGACTCCAAAGAGATTCTCTCCCCATAACTTTTCAGAGAGTGTGCGATCCATTGTTAATTCCCCCCATCGGTCACTTCATTTTTAAAATGGATTTGTTTTAGGTTGCCTGAGGACGCCATATCCCTAGATTATGTTTGCTGTCAGGTTGTAGGTCCACTGGACAGTCGCGCTCGCACCAGACGGCCGTCTCTCCTCGCAAGCCCCATAGATAGACTGAGTCCCTTCATAATTACCAATCCAGTCAACCGCGAACTTGCCGGCACTTCCCACCCGGCATTCACCAGGTTTCGGCCTGATCTTGTCTTGGTAAAGCATGAAATCCTTGCTAATGCTGCACCCTATACCTCGATACTCAGCTCCGAGACTTACCGTCACAGTATCTTCATTACCAATGATATCTGAGTCAGGGGAATAGATCAACAGGTTAGATGTCGAATCTTCCAACTTTACCCGGTTCCAGAAGTTCCTGAGGTTTGAGGCATCGCCCATCCAGACATCTTCGCGATTTTGCGCTGCGCTCCACTGCCACCAGTAATAATGATCTCTGCCCAGTTCATCGGTCACATCCAACTTCTAGAGTATCAGCACGTTGTCGGAACTTGCCATAACAACCCCGTCATCATTCTTAGCTTCCAAGTAGTCGTTCCAAGCCGTTACATATTGGATATTCTGCTTCACATCCGGTTGTGAAGAGGAACCCAGAACAAAGCCATCAACATGTGATTTCAGTGTATTGACAGAATCTGACCCATATTTCTGCTCCATTCGCTCAGCATAGGCTACAAGTTCCTCTTTGGACATTCCTGGAGTTTCGGGGGTTATTCGTAGAGTTTTTTGAGCAGAAAAGATCTGTTCATCAGGGTTTGCATCTCCTTCATTCGCAGGATAAGCGTTCTCCTGTGCTGCACTCACCGCCGGCACGAAGATCGCGCCGACGATCATCAGCGCCGCAAACATTGCGCCGATTCTGGAAAGGAATTTTGGTTTCATGGTTTTCACCTTATTCGTGCGTGCTCCGGGGGGCCGTAGAACCACAACGACTATCCTTGATGGCAGCCAACAACCCTATTGCCCTCCGGGCACACTGTGGGAGCCGGGACACGACGCCAATCGAGACACCCGGCCCCCGCGGGATACCGCGTGCGGTATCGCCGATCGAGACTTCGGCGTTGCTCCCCATAACGTTTCTCTCCATCGCGTTGAACTGTCACCGCGGTTCAGGCCCGCCGGATCTCCCAAATTAACAGTGAACAGTCAGATTCATGAGTGGGACGGCCGATCTCCAGTCGAAACTGGCCATAACCGTCATCACGCGGGTTTGAGAACACACACCGACCTAGAACCCTCATACATTCTGCAGATATCGAAACCAAGTGGTATCGCTGGCCTACTTACGGTTCGGCTCCCCGACAGGGGGAAAGTGCGCGCGCTGTCACCGGATATCCATTCGCATGAACTTCCCGTACGCGGCAGCGAAGAAGACCGATGGGAAGACGATCAGACCCGCGATACCTGCCCAGACACTGCCGAGAGATTCCGGAAGCGATCGCTTCTGGGGTGCAGAGATAATATCGGCCACAGTCTGGTAACTCTTCTGCGGCGAGAGAAGCGTGACCACGTTGGTGACGACGCTCTTCTTCTTGGTATACGCCGCCAGGTCCTCCTGATACTCTTTCAACGCTTCGTTCCACGCAGGAGCCTGCTGTCGGGAATCGGCACGGTGAACGGACGACTCACCGGTGGAGGATGAGACGTAGACCACGTCCACTGCGACCTCCTGAGGCGACTCGGGGAGTTGCGGCGGCGGGCCTGCGACGGCGTCGCCAACCATCGCCCCGAGCACCGGGAGGAGCGATGAAGCGATGAAAAAGAACACCAGGGTGTAGATCAGTGCGTTGCCACTCTCCCGGGTGACCGTCGAGAACGCGAGGGCGACGGTAAACCAGGCGACCAGGAAGAGGAGCGAAATCACCCCGAAGAGCAGGATGGCGATGACCTCGGCTGCCGTCGGCACGATCGAGAGGATGAGGAGAAGGCCGGTGATGGCGGCAAGGACAAGCCCCACGACGACTCCCAGGGCGGCGGCGCCCCCGAGCGCCTTGCCGACGATGATCTCGTCCCGGTAGACCGGATGCGCAAGGAGGGTTTTGAGCGATCGGGTCTCTTTCTCGCGGGTGACCAGGTCGAACCCGGCTGCGATGGCAAGCAGTGCTCCGAGCGTCATCGTGATCCCGGTCATGGAACTGAAGACGTACAGGATCGAGGGCTTGCCCGGCATCTCAAGCCACCAGGCCCCGAGTTCCTGCAGGTCCCGGTACTCGTCAGCCGCCAGCATCGCTTTGTTGTACGAAGCCAGGGCGTCATCGTAGCGCTCGATCCCCTGGGCCATACCGACCATGGCGATGATGAGGTACAGGACAAAGATCAGGAGAAACCGCCGGCTCGTGAAGAGGTCGGAGAACTCCTTTGCGGCGACAGTGAGGCTGCGTTCTATGGTCATGGGATGTTTTCTCTCTGGTTTCCAGTCCCGACGCCAGATCTCCCCAGGTCGATCGGTAACCCAGTCAAGAACAAAGGGTGCCGTTTACGGCACCCGAGATCGTTATGTTTGCAGTTTAGTTGTTCCATCAAACCAGGTATCTCCGGCAAGACTGATCTTCTCGATGACAACCCGGTAGATATCGCCTTCCTGGAGACGCTGGTCGTACCGCACGTGACGCTCACCGTTCTCGGTGAACGGGAGCCATGGCCCATCGTCCTGCGCGAGGACGCGGTTGTTGCTGTCGACCAGTTTCAGCCGCAGGTCACTCCATTTACCATCGACCTGGTAGAACTTCATGTCGACTTGAATGGAGTTGTAGACGCCGGAGGGCACCGCAAACTGAAAGGTCCGACTGGGCTGCGATTCAGTGATGGTACTCCCAAAGGGGAATGTAGCGACATCCAGTACGCCAATATCTCCTGAAATCTCCCCAGAAAGTACATCAACGTCCGTGACATCACCTACATCTGATGATGCGGGCTGGATGCATACGGCCAGTTCGGCCACTTCTTCCGCCGAAACTCCCCCAAAGCAGAGCAGCACGAGGAGTGCGGCTATACCTATCTGTAATAATTTCATGGTTTTCACCTCATTCACACGTGCTCCGGAAGGCCGTGGAACCGCAACGGCTATACCCGATGACAGCCAACAGCCCTATTGCCCTCCGGGAACGCTGTGGGAGTCCGGGCACTGTCCCTACGACTGAGCCGGGCTCCCGCGGGATACCGTTCAGGCATCCACGCTCTTCTATCCGGGAGGGGGTTCAATATAGTTTACGGCCACCGCACCTACACACCGCGCGACATGTAGCTGCGGTGGCCGTAAAAGGTATATAGAAGTTCTAGAAACTCCTCTACGATGCTCTATGAAGTTCTGCAGAATCGCAACACTTATCGTGATCGCCGCAGTGCTGCTGTTCTAACGCGTCACCCAGCAGAACCTTGAACGACACCACAGTTCTGCTCCCTTCGCTGGTGCCAGTCTGCGAGGGGTTGGTTCTCCGGAGCCCCGAAAACCAGAATCGGAGGCGGGAGCACATTCCCGTGTCGATCTCATGCCGTCGCTAAAACTGACTTCCCGTCAGGCTGTAGGTTCATAGGACTGCCGAACCCGCGCAGTCCTGCCGCCTCTCTTCGCAGATACCGTAGATAGACTGTGTCCCTTCATAATTACCAATCCAGTCAACCGCGAACTTGCCGGCACTTCCCACCCGGCATTCACCAGGTTTCGGCCTGATCTTGTCCTGGTAAAGCACGAAGTCCTTGCTAATGCTGCACCCTATACCTCGATACTCAGCTCCGAGACTTACCGTCACAGTATCTTCATTACCGATGATATCTGAGTCAGGGGAATAGATTAACAGGTTAGATGTCGAATCTTCGAACTGTACCGGATTCCAGAAATTTTTGAGGGTTGAATCATCGCCCATCCAGACATCTTCGCGATTTTGCGCTGCGCTCCACTGCCACCAGCAATAATGATCTCTGCCCAGTTCATCGGCCACCATTCGCTCAGCATAGGCTACAAGTTCCTCTTTGAACATTCCGGGAGTTTCGGGGGTTATTCGTAGAGTTTTTTGAGCAGAAAAGATCTGTCCATCAGGGTTTGCATCTCCTTCATTCGCAGGACAAGCGTTCTCCTGTGCTGCGCTCACCGCCGGCACGAAGATCGCGCCGACGATCAGCAGCGCCGCAAACAGGGCGCCGATTCCAGAAAGCAATTTTGGTTTCATGGTTCCACACCTCGATGCGTGCTCAGGGAGGCCATGGAACCACAACGGCTATCCCTGATGATAGCCCACAGCCCTATTGGCCCTCCGGGCACACTGTGGGAGTCCGGGATCCGACGTCAACCAGGGTTCCCGGCCCCGCGGGATACCGCATGCGGCTTCCCCGCTCAAGGCGTCGGCGTTCGCCCATGTACCTTTTCTGCGACAAACATTGAATTGTCCGGAAATTCGAAGGCTCCGGAGCCGAAAAATCGGCGAGTCTTTCGGCAGCAAAGCCCAATGCTCCGGCATCTCCCCTGAATACCGGCGGCAGGAGAAGTGCGCGCGAGGGGTGTGGCCGGGCACCTAACGCCGGATATCGGTCCCCAGGATGTATCCTCCGTCCTCGACCGCGCTGATCGTCTCGATCCGGATCACCGGGCCCCTGACGGTGCGGTCCCACTCGGGGTTCCCGTCGGCGTCCATCTTCACGATATGGACATCCGACCCTTCCGATGACAGAGGTCCGTATGTTCCGGGCTCATCGCTTTCAAGCGCGGCAAAGGCATACCCCCCGTCTGCAGCAAGGGTTATGGGGCAACTTTGCGGGACCTCCATGTGCACCTCCCTGAGCACCGTGCCGTCGTCTCCGTAGGTCACAGCGGTCGCTTCGTCCACACCGTAGATCACGGCGGTCGCTTCATCCACCCGGGATACCGATACCACGTAGAGCACCCGGATCTCTCCGTCCTTCACCTGGAACCCGCGAACCCACGGCCCTCCTATCGTGACGTTCTCCGGAAGGTCGTCGGGAGCCTGCCAGAACGTCTTCGTCCAGAGAACCTTATCGTTCGGACGCAACCGCGACACCTGCCCACCTCCGACCACAACCCACCCGCCGTCCGGCATCGGTGCAAGGTTTCCGATGGACAGGTGGTCAGTGAATTTTTTCGCCTCCGTGATCTCCCCCGACCCGTTGACCGTTGCCATAAAACTCCATGATGGAACCAGATTACCTGCAATAACATACCTCTCGGGACCGACCGGAACGACGGTGTTAAACTGAGGTGTATTGTAGCGGTCTTTGCGGGGTTTCGGCAGGGCATCTGCGATCATTGTCTGATTGATCGTCCATATCGGGCTGCCGTCCGGGCCGACACGTACAACTCTGAAGCCGAACTCGGTGATGCCGATGAACCCGCCATCCGGCGTCGGGGTCATCGATTTAAACGATGAGGAGAAGTCCCTGTCCCAGACAACGCCCCCGTCGGCCCCGATGCACGTGGTCCAGTAGAGCTTATCCGGATGAGAACTAGGAGGATAGAGATAGTAATGCGAAACAAAGACGCCGCCTTCGGGCGTCGGAGCCACCGATAATATCGCTTCAAAGCCTCCTCCAAAGCCGCTGTCGATGGTATGCCTCCACATTTCGGCACCGGATGCATCCACCCGGATGATGGAGAGGTCCTGCGCATCCTCATCTCCAAAGTGGTACGCACACCCCGCGGTGAGCACGAGGGCCGCCAGGAGCGCGGCAAGCACGATGTTCGTGAGTTTCATGAGTTCTATTCTCCTAAATCTGTTTTACCCGGGCCACTTTGAGTAGGGATACAAAACCTCTTCAGGCATTTTTACCATAGTCCATTGCAATCCAGGGTCTGCCACATATGTCTCGCTCAAGACATTCTCGAGTTGTTCAAGAGAATTTTGTTCATCCTGAGTGAGGGAGGTAATAGAGCCATCAGCAAATGAGATGTATGTGACCGTCCCATGGTAGCTCTGAACCTTCTTCTCTTCTACAGGATGCGCATCCCATACTGTCTGCAGAGACTTTTATAATAACTCTTTTTCATCACTAGCAAGCGAAGGTGCCTTGTCGATGCGCTGAAAGTAATTAATTCTGGTATTCTCATCTGCAATGAGTGAGCACCAGTAAACAGTGGATTCTTTCACTGCGTCATCAACGGAGATTCGATCGACGGGCTGAAGTCCAAAATAAGGATCTTGCAAGGAATCAGGATCCCCGAACTCAGTTGCCATTACAGGCGCAAAGATCAGGGACACGAACATAAGCACAGAGAGCACAAGGCGTGCTCTTCTCTTACCTTTCACGTATGTCTTTACCTCCATTCGTTTGCATCCCCGGAGGGGCAAAATGAACCGCAACGGCTATACCCGATGACAGCCAACAGCCCTATTGCCCTCCGGGAACGCGGTGGGGGTCCGGGCACTGTCCCTACGACTGAGCCGGGCTCCCGCGGGATACCGTTCAGGCATCCACGCTCTTCTATCCGGGAGGGGGTTCAATATAGTTTACGGCCACCGCACCTACACACCGCGCGACATGTAGCTGCGGTGGCCGTAAAAGGTATATGGCGGTTTTAGAAATCCCTCTACGATGCTCTATGAAGTTCTGCAGAATCGCAACACTTATCATGATCGCCGCAGCGCTGCTGGTCCCGGCCGTGGCGGCACAGGAGACCGGGAGCCACGACTACATCGTAACTCCGGTAGAGGACATGATATCCGAAGAGAACTTGCCATTTACGCCTATGAGCACCGGTAGCATCAAGCAGGGCGAGACGAACTAGTTCTCAACCTACGTTCCCGCAGGCACAACGGAACTCATCATCGACCTGAACTGGGGCGATGCGTCCAACTCGCTGCGGCTGAGAATTTACGCGCCTGACTCTGTGCTCGGACCATACTATGACGCATACGACGGCGTGAACGGGAGAATATATTTGCGCATAAAGGACTCTGTCGGCCTGCACCCCGGGACATGGCAGTTTGAGGTCTATGGACATCAGGTGACTGACACCCAGGACTACACGATCGCCTGGCGGTGAAGATCGAAACGTTGAACTCCTCCTCCGGCGACGATCCAGCATGGTGCGGTGGAGCCGGATCTCTTCCATTCTTCTCGTTGCCGTGACCCTCGCAGCCATCCTGCTCCCGGGCACGGCGACCGCCCGCTACGTGGTCGAGCCGGTGACGGAGGAGTACACCGGCGAGATGCACGACCTCGAGGAGATCACGTTCTGGGACCTCCCGCCCCGGGTGATGCTCCTCTACTTCCTGCTCACGCTCCTGCCCGGGCTCCCCTACGTTGGGGAACTCTTCTACGCGCTCAGCATCCTCCTGCCGCTCGGGTTCCGGCGAGTGAGGCGCCACAACGTCCTCGACGACGACTTCAGGCGCGACCTCTACCGGCAGATCACCATCCACCCCGGTGCCAGCACCCGGGAACTCCGGAAGCTGACGGGCGCATCGCGAGGGCGGCTCCGCTACCATCTCGATATGCTCATCCGGGAAGGGAAGGTGGCCGCCGTGGACTACCGGAACCGCTTCCGGTACTTTGCGCGAAACCAGCGGTATACCGCCCTCGAGAAGCGCATCATCGCCAGCCTCCGGGACGAGACCCCGGGGGCGATACTGGTACACCTTCTCAGGTCGCCGGGCGCAACCCGGAACGAGATCGCAGAAGACCTCGGGCTCTCCGGTCCGACGGTTTCTCAGCACATGCAGCGGTTCGAGGCCGAAGGAATTGTCGTCATCGACCGGGAGGAGAGAACCTTCTGCTACAGGCTCTCCAGAGATTCCCGGGAGGTCCTCAACAAGCACCAGGACCGCCCCGTCTCCAGGCACCCCGGTACGAAGGGTTATCCCGGCGCACGGGGTCACGAGGTCCCGTCTGGTTAGGCCCCCGACAATGGGGTGCCTGCCCTCCCTCATTCGGTGCCTCCCGGATTCCCGGCCGGTAACGGTTACGTTTTCCGGAATCCGTCCAGACCCGCAGGCATGATACCCAGGTGCCAAAGTTCCCCGACTGCGCAGGATCTCTTGAGCGCCATCCCCACGGTGAACGCGACCCTCCACAGTGGCGCCATGGAGGTTGCCGCTGCCCTACGACGAGGCGGTGCGCATCGTCAAGGAGGGTTCCCGCAGAGAGATCACAGAGCACCGTGGGAACCACGTCCTGACCGCTTTCTCTGAGTGGTAGGTCCCCAGGAACATCGGTCTATACCAGACCGTAGAAGATCCTGCCACCCTCCACCCGGGCACCACGGTTTATCACCCGCCGCTCCCAATACCTATGAAAGAGAGGCTTACACCACGGAGATCGCGTTTACCAAACTGCACGGGAACGGCAACGATTTTCATCCTGATCGATGAACACACCCGGGAGGTCATCCCCGAAGATATGAAAGGAACGTTTGCGGCGCTCTACTGCGACCGCAGGTTCGGCATCGGCGCCGACGGCGTCCTCTTCCTCCAGCCATCAGACAAAGCCGATATCAGGATGCGGCTCTTCCAGCCGGACGAGAGCGAGGCCGCGATGTGCGGGAACGGCATCCGGTGTCTTGCGAAGTACGCCTACGACGCCGGCTACGTCAAAGAGTCCTGCTCGGTCGAGACCGGGGCCGGGATCGTCCCGGTCACGATGGGGTATGCGGACGACGAGTTTTCCGCGACCATCACCATGCCGACGCCCGCGTTCGAGCGGAGCGCCATCCCCGCCACCGGGACCGGCGAATACAAGCAGGAGATCCGGGGATTCGCCGTCTATGCCGTAAACACCGGTGTCCCCCACGCCGTCGTCTTCGTAAAAGAGATCGGCGCCGTCGACATCGCCACCGCCGGCCCCGCCATCAGGAACCACCCAACCTTCGTTGAGGGTGCGAACGTCAACTTCGTCGAGCAGGGAGACGGCGACACCATCAGGATCCGGACGTTCGAGCGCGGCGTCGAGGACGAAACCACGAGTTGCGGCACCGGCGCCACCGCATCGGCAGCCATCGCCCACCATCTCGGGAAAGTCGGGGACGAGGTGCGGATCGAGACGAAAGGAGGCCCGTTCATCATCCGCTTCGGGGAGTCACCATGGAAGGCCCGGCCGACACGGTCTTTGCGGGCGTTATACCGCTCTGATCCCACCCTGGGTGATCACAAAATCAAACGAGATACCCTCCGGCCGGGACCGGTGCTTCCGGAGCATCGCCCGCCGAACGCTATCCCTCTTTTCGAGCCTGATGATGGTCTTTGAGATGTGCTCAAGCGCCGTCCCCCCCCGAGACCAGAGATCCGGTCCCGCTCAACGTCCATGTAGATCTGGTTGGTGATCAGGGCAGGGATATCATACTTCTTCGCAAGCCCGAGGAGTCTGACCATGTGGTGTGAGAGGGTGCGCACCGTCTCCCGCCCAAGACCAAGTTCAGTCCGGTAGAGGGCGGTCGCCGAGTTGACCACCAGCAGGCTGACCACCAGCAGGCCCGCGGGGCGGGGTCGCTCTTCCGGAGCAGCTCCTCCGCATCAGCGATCATCGTCCCCTGCTGGGCGAAATCGATCGGCTCACAGAGGAAGAGCCGGTCCGCAAACTCCCCCGCACGCTCGAGCCTCTGCAGGTGCCAGGCAGCCGCAGGGCGGGAGATCCCGGGGGCGTCGAGGAGCAGGGCGAGGATCTCCCGGCGGGTATTGTTCCTGAGGTGACAGCAGATGGTCTTTGAGGTTGCATCGTAGCCGCTCTGGAAGTAGCCCACCCTGCCGCCCCGGTTTACGGCGCTGACGAGGCCGGCCTCCCGGAGGCGGGAGAGGTGGTAGCGGGTCGTCCCGCGGTTGATCCCGGTGGCACGGGCGATCTCTGCGGCCGTGATCCCGGGACGGTCTCTGATGCAGCCGTAGATCCGGGACCGCTTCTTATGGTCCAGGGGGTGGCGTGAGGTCCGGTAGCCGAGGAACACGAGGATGCCTGCTGAACAGATAACCTCGAAGGGCATCGCAAGGAGCGGGCAGTGGATGAGGAGGATGATGGTGAGGAGTTCCAGCGGCGGGTAGTGCCAGAGCGGCACGAACCGTTCGTCGTCGACGTTTATCCCGTCAGTGGGGAGTTCGGGAGGGGCTGGTTCGACGATGATCGTTGCCGCTGCGGGGCTCCAGAGGAGGAGCAGGGCCAGGGTAAGGAATATGAGCAGGAGAGCTGCCCTGTGCACGGTCCAGCCCCCTACGGAGGCCCGGCACCCCTCAGTAGTAATAGATGACATTCAGCGTATACTCCGTTCCCTCCGGGGGGGACGTCTTCCCCGAAGATGAGGAACTTCCACGTGCCCGACGGCAGGGGAGTGGACCCTGAGAGGGTGAGCGAGATCCTCTCATCCATCCTCCCGTCGGCACCGTCACGGCAGGGACCAAGCGCGGTGCTGCCCTGCAGGGTTATGGTCAGGGTAAGCGAATCGGTCCCGGAATGCTGGTGCCCGCTCCAGTCGAGATAGACCTTCAGGGTCTTCACGCCCGGTGGCACGCGTTGAATTGTCATCGAGCGGTTGGAACTGCTGATATCGTCAAATTGAAGGTTTATGTAGGTAATGTGGATGGGGAGGGAGATCTCCAGTGGAAATTGGCCCTCGCCGCCCCCCTTCGAGCCGACGGTATCAGGGACCGGTAACCGGACGAATTGCCGGGGATTGCAGAACCGGGCGATTACCGGGCCCGGGGATAGCGGTGGGAGGGTGATGCGCGCCGGGAGGCGGGTATAGATGAGCGGTTCTACCGCTCATCACGCATGCAGGCCAGGGGAGGGTGCGGACGTGAGAATCCTGAAATTGGGAATAACCTCCAAAAAGAAACAGGAGATGGTCCGGGACTCCTGTGCATCCTTTCCTTCCCCTAACCATACACGTAGAGTCTGCCTGAACTCTTATCAGACTCCTCTCCTTGATAGACGCTCCCGTGGAAGTCGTAGACGTTCCCCGGATGTACCAGGAAAGCGGCAGGGCTTAGCATACCCCGGTCAGAATCACCGGTTCCGAGACCGTCTGGACAAATTTTAACGGCTGTTCCTCCGTCAGTGGTAAATTCGAAGTGCAGATCGCCGCATGCCCACCAATCGGTATCGCTAAACTCCCATCTCACCCATGGTTTGATCCATAGACCGTCCTCTGAAACACCCCTTAAAGTGTAGTCCCCGATAGATGCTATTGCCGATGTACTCCAGGATTCGTTGAAGTAGAGGTCTCCAACGTTAAGTTCAACGGCTAACGGCTCTGCTTTTCCCAGAGCGGAGAGATGCACCGTGTGGATGTGATCTTTTGCATCTACAGTGTGGATGCGATCTCTTACATCTACAGTGCGGATGTGGTCTCTTGCATCTGTCTGGTTTTGCGGTTCAGGTAGTTTATCAGAGTTCATGACGCACTGGAGGCGTTCGCTCAAACTGGTGTCGTCTATAGCATCTTCCGGGGAGGCTCTATCCGCACTCACCGCAGGCACGAAGAGGGCACCGATGATCAACAGCGCCGCGAAGAGGGCGCTGATTTCGAAAAGGAAATTTGGTTTCATGGTTTCATACCTCAATGCATGCCCTGGAAGGACTATGGAACCACAACGACTATCCTTGATGACAGCCGACAACCCTATTGCCCTCCGGGCACGCTGTGGGAGTCCGGGATCCGACGTCAATCAGGGTTCCCGGCCCCCGCGGGATACCGCGTGCGGCTTCCTCGATGGAGACTTCGCTGTCCTTCTTTATATATCGTTTCTCGGACAAACACCGATTCATCCGGGCGTTCATAGACCTCAAGTTCATGGAAAAGAGCGGGAGTACAGGTATCGGAGCCGGACACTCCGGGTGCTTCCCCCAAAAGACTGGTGTGCAGGCAGAGTGCGCGCACTCGGGGCCGTAGCGAGGCGGGGCGTCACGACGAACGATCGCCAACGTGGGAGACCGGGTCAAACCTCAGTTGAGAGATGGGGGCGCTGATATCCCTCCCCGGGGCTATCCCTCCGGCGGGATCTGCCGCGCTCCGGGCCGGTTCGGTATAATGATCCGCATGCCCGTCAGTATACGAGAATAGTTCTCGGCAAGGGTATATCGCACACACCGCCCGTCCCTCTCAGCGATCACAACACCCAGATCTTTCAGGTATCGTAGATGTTCATAAACGGTAGCTCCGGATAGCCCGACGTCTTCCGCAATTTCTTCGTTGCATGCGCCTTGATTGAGATAGATCTCTGTTATAATTCTCCGCAGACTCTCATTCCTCAGCACGGTGATGAGGGTCTCTTCCTCGGCCGAGTATGATGAATCTGCGACGAAGTAATGAACCCTCCCTCTTCCCGATACCGTCTTTAAGAGGCCCACGGATTCCATTGTTTTCATATGGTAATCAAGCGTCCCCCGCGTCAGAGGTACACGCCTCGATATCTCCCTGAAGTGCAATCCAGGGTTCCTCTTGACAAATCTCAAGATCTTGCGTCTCTGCGGACTCTCAAGAGCGTTTTCTTTGCAGATCCGTTTGTACCCGAGATATCCGACGGTCTTCAGGGGAAGGAGGGGCTCGATCGGAGCCGCTGTTAGTTGGGGAAATACGCACAGCAGCAGGAAGAGCCAGAGCGGTATAGGATCTACCTCCTGCACCTTCTCGCCCGATACAGACATGCCGGGCTCTTTCCCGACATTTCTCGAAGGCCGGACCGTGTATTCAGTGGCATCGGCTACCGATACCAGCAGCACCAAAAAGAGGATCGAGAGGATGAGCAGCCGGAGGAGTCTGCCCGATCTAGTGCTGGTAGAGGTTGAGGGTGTATGATCTCTCTGATGATACCTTCTCGCCGTAAACATCGAGCGTCCAGGTTCCCTGGTCCACATAATTGCCATCTGGGTCAATGTCGATATGAATCTTGCCATCCGTCATTCCGTCGCTACTGTCGCGGAACGTGCCGATCCTGCTTCCCGAAGGGGTGTAGATGGTCAACGCCAGAGAATCGGAGGTCGAACCCCAGTTCAGGTATATTTCAAGGTATGCGACCTCACTCCCGACATAAAATTGGTGCCTGTTGGTCTCGCCCTGGCCGGGTGTCGGAGAGCCCTGGCGTCGTCACCGGGTCATCCGACACCGAAGTGCGGACCGTGTATCCGACGCCTTCGTTCGCCGATACAGGAGGCACGGCAAGGAAGGCAACGGCAAGCAGCAGGACAAAAACCACGTATTTTCTCTTTGCTGATGCCATGAAGGAGGATTGTGTTCCGCGTTTTATGAGTTTTATGGGACAAACACCGATTCTATTCTCGTCTCTGTCCGCTTCGAATCCTGGGAACGAACGTGTTTGAGGACCGTCACGCCTGTATCGTGCCTGAAATTATCATATCCAAAGAAATTGGTGCAGTACGGGCGTACCGGGGCGGCCTGCGCGCGGCGAGCGGCGAGAGCGTCCCTGCACCGGACCTGCTGGAATATTCCTGCTCATTCCGGCGCTGCTTTTGTCATTCATTGGACGGGAGTTCTCCCGGGTAGGGTCCGTTTCAGGCGGTGTGTCGGGAGTGACTCCGGGACGTTATCCCCGCTTTTTTCGGAAAAACTGCTCTTTGAGTTGGTGTTTGTCCCAGAAAAGATATACCTCAAAACTGACCAGTGAGCAATTGAGGGTGCCGCAGGCGGCGCTGCACCAGTGCGGAGGTTCACCCCGCCGGTTTGGCAAACGTCCGGGTGAACGTCCCGCATGCCCCGAGGCAATGGGATGCGCGCATTCCCCGTACTTGAAGGTATGCCTCTCCTGCCTCCGGGAAGTTATCGGAGGAAAGCAAATGAATGGGAAAATTGGAGTGCAGGCATTCTCCATGCTTCTGGCGGTGCTGCTGGTGAGCATGGTTTTGGTGCCTGCGGTGAGCGCGGAAGCGCAGACTGATGCAGGTGTCGATCTGGATCAGTATACGATTCCTGATCTGAAGATGGATAGATCGATTGAGACGATCGCAATCTCTGGGATGTTATGTCTTCAGGAGGTACCGGACAAGGCAGAGAGCGGTACATACGGGATACCGTTCGGTTCGATCGTCGTCCATGCGGCGGACGGGATAACGCGGGTCTTCGACAAGGATGGCGACCAGTTGCTCTCTATCAGTACTCCATACTGCGAATTAATGGTGATCGAATGAAAACCGAATGTTCTCTTTTTGTCGTTCTCATGATCCTGCTGGCGTCCTGCGGTTGTATCGATACGCAGAGCCCCGTCGAGGATGACAGCATGCAGAACGGCACTGCAGAAGGGTTGCCGGTAAACAGCTCTTTTACACCCACCTCCGCGGCTACCGGGGGTACGAAGATACCCGTCGACCTCTCGCAGATCGAGATCAGGGGCGGGCCGAACTTCAGCCCGAATGTCACGTTGATCTCTTCGATCCTTCAAAACGATCCGCGTACAGGAATCCTGATCGAGAATGGGTGGGACATCACATCGATCAATGAGCCGTTACAGTCTTGGGACATCGCGGACCCGGTGCGGCTCGAGGAGTGGAACGCCACATCGACCAACGAGATGAATGATAAAAAAGACCGCGCCAGGGGGTCCGCCACCGTGGAGTTCCAAAATGAGGGGTTGTCGTTCTACATCGGAGTCGATGAACAGGAGGGGCGTACCGCCGGGGGTTACTGTGGTGCCGAGGTCTGGGTTGCAGAGCCCGTTTCAGGTCCTCATCCCGGGGATTATCATCAGGCTAAGGATAAGATGGAGGGATGGTGGCACGCCTTCGATGCCCGGAACGAGAGGGTTGTTATAATCTATAACAGCACGACAATCTTCTATCTTTACCCGTCGTACTCGATCATCAACATGGAGGGGATACTTGATTGTTCTCACAAGTGAGATGTCGACCCCCGCTGGCGAAGTAATGGGGAGTACATGAGCGGAACTGTGTGGTGCGTGGAAACTCCATGGAGTTTGGGTTGCATATCGGCAGTCTGGAGTGCTGGGAGATGATGAAAGCCGCACCTGTCGTCTTTTTGTTGTTCGTATCAGCATGTATCGTGGGTTGCTGCACCGATGGAGCGGCCGACGCTGCAGGCTCTCCCGGCGGTGTGCAGGAGACACCGGTGCAACAGCGTTCCAACATTGATGTGTCCGAAATTCCGGTCGCCACCCCTGAACAGATCCATACAAACGGCTCGTACGTCGCTGGGATTGCACTCGGCGACGAGCGGGCGCAGGCTCTCATCCGACACGGCGGCAAACCCGAATCGATTGCCGTGCTCTTCCATCCTTGCCCACGAAACGACCCTTACTGCAACCGGAACCCGAGCCTCGTTATCCGCTACGGAGAGATCCGGTTTGCCGTCACCGTCGACGAGGCGGGCGGGACGGTGCTCGGTGGCTCTGCGCTCGTGCCGAGCACTCCGGATCCGAACAAACCCTTCCCAACATATTATAAGACCCACGATTCCTCGACCGAGATCGATACGATCTACCTGGGAGACGCCCGATCATGACCTACAACGAGACGTCGCTCCTGTACCTGAACGAGCCGTACGGCTGTCTTACTGGGACGATGACGGATCCCACTCGGTAGAAAGTCCCTCCAGCCTCGACGGGATCGTGGCGCGGTACCGGGCGGCCCACCCGCCCGAACAGCGTACCGCCCCGCCTCTGAACCCCATAAGAAGTACACGAAGACCAGGGAGTTCTTCGAGGTTGCCGGTGGACTCTTCGACCACTTCCAGGAGGATCCCGCTGCCCGCAGACCGCAACGATCGAACCCGTGGGTCCGGGGTGCTACCCTGCTGTCCGCATCAAATACGGGGTGATGACGATCGACCTCCTCGTCAGCATCGACTACATGTGCATCGAGAAGACATCAGTCGAGGTTCCGTCTGGATATCTCTCGCATGTCGACAATGTTACCGACAATTATCCATGACAGCGCTGTGGTGCTTGCCCTCTGAGGGCACCCGGCCTCGGCCTATACCGGCTATTCCATCCCGCTGGCGATATTCTCCGGGGCATCGACCGGTCGGAGTTTCGACAGGAATGGGACGACATTTCCTCTGTATGACAGGAAGATTGCCAATCGGTGAGACGCTGGATCGCTTCAACGGTGATCGGTTCACCGGGGAAGACACCTCTCATCGCCCTGCGCGGCCCCCATTCCCGGCACGTTATACCTGCTTTCGGGTGAATATTCTTCCAGACAAGTCCGACGTGTAGATGATCGTGACAGAATTGAGATATAGCAGAACGTTGAGTTCTTAACCATGGGCGCCGCAGGCGGCTCCTGCAACAGTGCGGAGGTTCACCCAGCCGGTTTACCAAACGTCCGGGTGAACGCCCCGCGTGCCCGGAGGCAAAAGGGGCGCACACAACTTACATACGTAAATGTGCCTCTCCTCTCTTCAAGGGGCACCTAGAAGAGAGTAGCTGAACGGAAACACGAGGATGCGGGCACTCTTATGTTCATGGCAGTGATGCCAATGAAGGGAGGCGTCATGCCGGCAAAGGACCCGGATTTCAATCATGATTGAGGAGAAGAAATGGAGGAAAGGCGGCTCACAGCAGTGTTTGTTATACTCATGCTGATGGTATCGGTCTGCCCGGGGTTTGCTTCCGCGAATCCGATTGCCGGTGAGCGTGGCATAGATATCGAACATGGAGAACGAACGAACAGCGTTGAGCTCCTGAAGGCCAGCCTGAACAAGCGAGAGCCCGTCACCATCACACTCGGAGGACCTCCCTCCTCAAAGGGCGGGCAAAACGCATCATATTCCGACCTCGAAAACTCCAAAACCGCCACATGGGACCTGATACAGGAACGCTACCTCTATCCCAACGGGTCCGTCATCGGTTTCGGCTATGACGTTGACGGGTATCTCCGGGTAGGTCTCTGAAACGGCCCGCCTCCACCGAAAAACGTCTCTTCCGTGGATTCACTGCACATGATGCTTGATGAGCGGGCAAAGAGCATGGGTATTGAGAGTATCCCGGTGAAGTTCACGGAATTCATCTCTCCGCCGGAGTTGGTCCTTGATTGCGACCGGTTGAACCCCCCGGATCGTACCGGCTCCTACGCACAGTCGCCGGAGAACAGCCCGACAGAAGTCACTTCCCTCGATGCATTGACCGCAGCGCTTCACGATCCGGAGGTCATCAGGTTGCTTGAGAACGAGAGTATCGAGCTGATCACGTTCTCAAAAGGAACCTATCAGAAGGGGGTAATTACACCCAGATGGTCTTCCGCCCAGAGGACCCGGACCCCGATGACTGCATAACCGCTCCGATGATCGTGGTCCGGGTTAACGATTCGTGCAGGGTTTATGCCGCCTGCAAGACCTATCCTTCGTATATCCCCGGGCTTACTGAAGGAGAAAAAGCCGGATAATCACCAGCAGAACGTCTCCATATCGTACCCCGAATGCGGCATCCCCTGCGGGACCATATGGCTCATGTGGACGCACCGGTAGTCCCGCGCCCCGACACCGCGGGCGAACCTGACCGCCTCGGCATAGTTCATGTGCTTGCTGATGTTGTAGCCCCGGGGGGCTATCCCATCGACAAAGAGGAGATCGATATCGCTGCCGCAGAGGAGTTCCCAACTGCTATCCGGGATATCTTCCCTGGTGTCGGCGGTGTAGGCCACCGTCACGTCGTCATGCTCGACCATAATCCCGCAGGTGTAGACCGGGGGGTGGTTCACCTCAAAGAACGTGAAGGTCACGCCAAAGAGGTCGAACGGCTCATACGCCGGGACCGGATGCTTCTCGAGCGGCAAAAAGTGAAGGAAGCGAGAACAGTAGGCCACCACCGGCGGCGCCGCATAGACCGGTGGCACCTTCTGGACACGGTAGAACTCACCAAAACCAATGAAATGGTCGTAGTGGCCGTGTGACCAGAGAACCGCATCGATATGGGGTGAGCCAGCCCGGAGGAGCTGTTGCCGCAGGTCCGGCGACGACTCGACAAGAACGTGTCTCCCCTCATTCTCGATGAGGAGGGACGTCCGGAGTCGCGACCTCCCCGCCATCATCATCGTCTGGCAGGTCTCGCAGTCGCACCCCACCTTGGGCGTCCCTATAGCGTCGCCGGTCCCAAGCAGCGTTATCTGCATGTTAGTATCCGGTATCGCGGATAAGATTGCGCTCCTCGACCCTGAGAAGCCCCTGTTCGATATCCGCCGGGTTGAGGTGATGCCTGCCCTCCATCAGCGCCGAGAGCACTGCCTCCTTTATCATCATCCGGAGATCGGAGCCCGAGAATCCCTCCGTCCGTGCAGCGAGGTCCGCGAAGTCGCAGTCGCAGTCGATTGTAGCGGCGATCTTCTCAAGGATCGCCCGCCGCATCGCCTGGTCGGGAAGCGGGAACTCCACCACCTCATCGAACCGACGCCAGGCCGCCTCGTCGAGGATGCGGGGGTGGTTCGTCGCCCCGATGAGGAGAACACCGTTCTTCACGAAACTGATCTGGTCGATGTTCTTTAAGAGCATGTTCACCGCGCGTTTCATCGCGCCATGGTCATCGCTGACCCTGGTCTTCGCGACAAAGTCGAACTCGTCGATGAAGAGGATGCAGGGAGCCAGTTTCTTCGCGAGATCAAAGATCCGATCGATGTTCTTTGACGTCTCGCCCAGGTACTGGGAGGTGACCATCGCGAGACGGACCTCGAGAACCGGCATGTGAAGTTCCCGGGACATTGCAAGCGCAAGCGATGTCTTCCCGGTGCCGGGAGGGCCGACGAAGAGGAACCGCCCGAACTCGTAGATCCGTCGCTGCTTCAAGAATTCCCGGTGCTCGAGGGCGACACCGATCTTTCTTATGACCTCTTCCTGCCGCGGGGTGCAGACCAGGCTCTCGAGTGTAGGCTCGACCTCATTCGGCGCGCTGATGATGATCAGATCACGGGCTTCCCGCATCTCCTCGCTCTCCCCGACGATCCGGGAAACCTTCGCTTCTATATACTCCTTCGTATCCTCAAACCGGGGGTTCTTCGCCAGGACGTCCTGGTACCTGACCTGGACGCCATCCTTCCCCTCAAAAAAATAGGCCAGGGCAGGATTCTCCTCGACCAGCGGGCCGCCGCCCTTCTTGAGGAACCACCCCGCCGCTGCATCGAGCGAGGGCAGGCTCAGACGCTGCCCGAACTCGTCATAGCCGACGAACGGGTTTTGGCGGACGGTCTGGCAGACGGTGTCTGGGATGCCAAGCACCTTCTTGATCGCTCCCTCGCTCACGATCAGCGGGCGCTTAACCTCAGGGTTCCCGCCGCTCCCGGCACCAAAGAACTCGCGGTAGTGCGGGCGGAGGTCGTTGATGCCAAGATCCTGGTTCCGGTTGAATATCTCCGCGGTGAGCAGGATTTCCATGACGGCGAGGACGTCACGCCTACCCGTATCGGTGGTCATATCCGTGAGCAGACATATTGGCGCGTAATATCAATAAGCGTAACTCACCGCGTGGTGACCTCGCAACCATCGGCCGTGACGATCAGGGTATGCTCCGCCTGCGAGACAAACGACCCCGGAACCTCGTGCAGCACCGGGAAGGGGTGAAGGATCCCGGATTGCACAAGGTTCATAAGCCCGATATCGACCTTGTCACCCGGGACCCAGCGGCGGGCGAACGGGAGCCCCCGCCGCGGTCGCGCCGTCTCGAGCACCCGCTTTGCCGACGGCAGGCGGGCGGGACGGGCCGCGATCTGCTGGTAAATCTCCACGCGCGCTGCCTCAGTGACCCTCCCCGAGCCTGTGGTGGCGAATGGCTCGATTGCAAAGACCATTCCTTCCTCGATGACGGCCCCGCCGGCCATGGCGATGTTTGGGATGGTGGGTTTTGAGTGGAGGTTATAACGGTCGAGACCGTGCCCGGTGAGGTTCGCTACCGGTTTGTAGTTATGTTCTTCGATGGTTGCCTGGATGACCGCTCCAATCTCTCCGACGGTTATTCCGGGGCAGACAGCGGCGATCGCCGCCTCGAGGGCCGCCCGGGATGCCTCCACAAGTCTCGCGTGGTCGCCGAGGTCGACAGTCAGGGCGGTGTCTGCGATGTAGCCGTCGATCTGCACCCCGAGATCAATTTTGACAAGGTCACCCCTGGAAAACGTCCGCTCATCCCCGGGCATGGCGGTGTCGTGAGCTGCAGCCTCGTTTAAGGAGACATTGAGAGGAAAGGCAAGAAGCGCTCCTTCTTCCTCCACCATCGCTTCCGTTTCTTCAACCATGTCCAGGAGGCTTGCTCCCTCCTTCACAAGCGCTGCACCCCGGTGGAGCACTTTCTGTGCCAGCGCCCCTGCCTCGAGGTAGGCGTCGTAGACTTCATCATCCATGTTCATATTATTAGTTCCTCTGTGTATTGGGTGAACCGGTCAAAACCGGTCTCTGTCACTGCGCCCATATCCTCGAGACGGACACCGCCGATTCCGGGGTAGTAGAGCCCGGGCTCGATGGTGACGACGTTCCCGGCGGCGAGCGCCCCTCCCCGGGGACCGAGTGACGGTTCTTCATGCACCTCGAGACCGACGCCGTGACCGAGACTGTGGATAAACCCCCGCGTGTTGCTCTCGTAACCACGCTCGCGGAAAAACTCCACCACAGCCTGGTAGATGTCAGCCCCAACGGCCCCGGCGCGGACCATCGAGGTGCCGAGGGCTTTTGCGTCCTGGACGGCCTCGTACATCTCCCGGACCTCGGTAGAGGGCTCGCCCTTCACCACCGTCCGGGTCATATCGGCATGGTAGCCTGAGAGTTCATCCTGTGGGAAGACGTCGATGACGATCGGCTCGCTCTCCAGGAGCGGCCCGGCACCGAGATTGTGCGGGAGAGCGGTGTCAGGGCCGCAGGAGACAATGGTGTCGATTCCCCGGCAGCCCCGGGTAAGGAGAAAGATGTGCATCTCTGTCCTGACGGCTTCGGCAGTGAGGGGCTGGCCGTCCCGGTGGAGGATGCCACCCTTCGGAACGGAGCCGCGGATAAGCGCGACCCCGTGCTCCATCGCCGCCTCAGTGGCCCGCTGCACTGAGCGCATCTGCTCGATCTCCTCCGGCGTCTTGACCGCCCGCATCTCCCCGACTGTTCCTGCGGCGTCAAGGATGACCGGGTGGAACGACTCGAGTTCCCGGGCGAGGGCCAGGGGAAAGGTCGCGGGAACGAGGACGGGACCGGCGGCGAGGTCCGCGATCATGTGGGCGGTTGCGCGCCAGCGCGGTTCCCCGGCCTTGATATGTTCTAGATAACCTGCGTCTGCGCGGGTGATGACCGCGGCGCTCGACTCCCGGACTGCCCGCTCGTGCTCCATCTGTGGGATGATCAGTATTCCGCGTTCGCCCGGCCTCTTTACGTAGACCACGGGGTCGTTGGTGCGGAACCGCGTCAGGTAGCGCACGTCGGCATCCGCAGATGAGCCGTAGGCCACGTATGCTGCTGCCCCGGCATTCTGGATGGCAGAATCCAATCCATTCATTCCATCAACTCTTCTGTTAAAACCACAAGTACTTTTACCACCACGTTCAAGTATGAATAATGGATGAGGCAGCCAAAAAGGCATTCAAGAGCAAGTTCGCCATGCTGACGGTTATGTTAAACATCATCATCCTCTGTTTCGCCATGGGGGTCTTCATCCTCTTCCGGTTCGCGCCCTCAAGCACCCTCGGCCTCTGGATCGGCATCTTCCTCTTAGCTGTCGGGGCGATCATCTCAGTGCTGTTCCGGAAGTTGTATTACCAGACGAAGGTCTGGCTGCATGAACAACCATAATAACGTGCGCATACCATGCTGACAAAGCTGAAGTCCGAGATCGAACTTGCATCAAGACACCTTGAGGTGATACGGGCGGTCATGAAGTACCAGCCTATCGGGATCATGAAGCTCTCCGACATCCTGGATCTCCCCTACCATAGAGTCCGCTATTCGCTGCGGATCCTTGAACAGGAGGGCTACATCCGCGCCTCCCCGGCAGGCGCGGTGGCTACAGACCTTGCGGCCGACCTTCTCGGCGGCCTGGAGGCGCGGGTCGATGAACTGATCGATCTCCTGGAGACCATCAAGAAGGAGAATTCCCGTAATCTTTAATATGATTCAGGAAAGAAATTGTAGAGCACTTATCCTTGTGCCGCCATAACTCAGTTGGTAGAGTGGCTGGCTGTTAACCAGCATGTCACAGGTTCGAGTCCTGTTGGCGGCGCTTTCTTTTTGTGATTGTGTGAGAATTATGGGTTCACTGTGGCTCGAGCGCTCAATACTGGAGGCACTCGTGGCATATTCGCGCAAAAATTCGATGACTCCATCTGAGAACGTGAACGTGCACTTTCTCCTCTTTTGTTCGTAACGCTTTTCGTTCTGCTTGTGTGCCGTTATCTCACCCTGGAGAACGATAGAGCGTCGAAGAAAAGTTGGTTGGCCCCGCAAGGGCTGTACCCGGGAGCGCGATCGTTGAACCCGCGAGTCTCTCGGGGGCGCAAGGTAGAGAGCGGTGCCAAAACCAAACCTTCGTAAACTACAGGGATATATCTTCATTCACCAACGGGGATGATTTGAGTGTCCAGACTGGTACTGGTTGATACAGTGACCGGGATACGGATCCGGCACCGTATCAGGAGCATGAAGCAGGCCCTCAAGCAGCAGGAGTGGTACGAGGCGGTGCTCGGACGGCGCGTGCGGATTGAGAAGGTGTTTGATCGATAATCCTCCTGTGGGCCGGGCGATACTGGTTTTGCAACCAGACAAAAGCCCGGCGGGTGCCCACATGACCTGCCCGGGATCGTGAGGGCATGTCGTCCCGGGTTACGGATCTTAAGAGATTTTCACAACTCGTGACCGGATAGCCCGGGTTGCCCATCCCCCGCCTCAAGCTCATGTTCCAGAGCAGCAAATATTCCATGCATCGCGGTCCGCCTCCTGCATCGCCGCGAAGTCCGTGTAACCCCCCCACCGTCACCCTTCGCGGGCAACGCGCACTTCTGCGTGCGGCTGGCGGTCACCCCAGGCACCGTCCCTAAAACTCTCCCGCCACCACCACAAAGAGGTCCCCCCGGACTCCCGGGGGTTCTGCCCCCGTCCCGACCGCGATCCGCTCCTCCGGGTAGCCAAGGTCCTCGCAGACGGCGACCCTAGTCTCAGGAGGAAGGGCGGTTGCGAGCGCCCTGACATCGAAGGCCGGGTCGGCAATGAGAAAGACCACCCGACCCGCGAGGACCGCCTCCCGGGCATCGGCGACTGCGCGGGCATGGTCCTTCCCGTGGGCCGAGACGACCGCAACCCGCGCAAGCGGGACCTTCAGCCGGGCAAAGGCAACCTGGAGGGAGGATATCCCGGGAACCACCTCTCCCGGAAGGTGGCCAAGCCCCGCAAGCATCGGGTCCCCCGTCGAGAGGATGACCGCGTGGGCCGGGAGGGACCGCAAGTCCCCGTAATCCTCGATCTCGTGCACCTCGCACCCCGGCTGGATGGCGTCCCGGGCAAGCGCGATCGCCCGGGGCGAGCCATAGATGAGGGATGCACCGGCGACGGCCGCGGCCGCCTCTGCGGTCAGCATACCTGGACCACAGCCCACGCCCACGATCTTCACGGCGACCCCCCGATGACCTTTCCGTCGCGGTTCACGATCACGACCCGGACGCGCGGGTAGCGTTCCTGGAACGCCGCAATCTCCCGGCGGGCCACCTCCTCCCACTGCGGGGTCATCGAGAGCTCCTCGACCGTCGCACACCCGGTCCCTTCGAGAACGTCCGGGTTCATGAACTTCAGGATCAGGCCGGGGAGCCCGCAGATCACGGCATCGCCACCCGCCATCTGGAGTGCCTCTGAGAGATGACTCCCCACAAGAACCACCTCTCGCTCAGGGAAGAGGAGGCGGGAGTAGCGAAGCCCGAGCCGCCCGGTCGTCAGCACGACCCCGTTGGGAGCCTGAGCGATCCGATCCAGCACCCCCTCCACCAGGTGGTCGTCCCAGGGCTCCACAAGCCCGGTCGTCCCGAGGACCGATATCCCGCCGTGCACCCCGACCTTCGGGTTCAGCGTCTTCTGTGCAACCTCCGCACCCCGGGGAACCGTCAGGATGACCGTCACGCCGGGGAGGCCAGCCTCCTCCATCCCCTCCGCGATCGACCGCCTGATGCAGTCGAGCGCCGGGGCGCTGATCGCCGGCGTCCCCTGGCGATGGCGGGGGGTGTCACGGGCAAAACTCCCGATCCCCTCGCCGGGAACGAACTGGACCGTCCCTGAGATCGAAGGGGCGGCGGTCGCGACGAACTCAAGCCCCGCTGTCACGTCCGAAGGATAATCTCCTGCGTCCTTCCAGCACGACGCGGTCCCCCGATAGGCGTCCACCGGGATCCTGACCGCAATACCGCAGGGAAGGGTGATCCCCACCCCCGTGACTTCCTCATCCTCTACAAGCGAGAGGATCGCCGCCTTACAGGCCGCAGCCGCCGTCGTCCCGGTTGTAAACCCGCGGCGGAGGACCGTCCCCGACGCCGTCAAGACCGCAAGGCCCCGCCGGACCTGAGGGAGGAGGACGGGCGACCGACACGCCGCCACCCACTCGTCAGGATACTCAAAACCAGTGACCGGATCCCTCATAGCCAGCACGCTCGGCAAGAATCGTGATGATCTCGTTTATCGCTGCCACCGCCACCGGCGTGCCACCCCGGGTGCCGGCGTTGGAGACCGATGGCACATCAAGAGCGCGGAGCGCCTCCTTCGACTCCGCCGCGTTCACAAACCCGACCGGGGTCCCGACGACCAGCGCCGGGCAGACTCCCTCCCCGATCATATCGCAGACAACAAGGAGCGCCGAGGGAGCGTTCCCGATGACCACAATCGCACCCTCGATCTGGTCCCGCAGTGCAACAAACCCGGCGGACGTCCGGGTTATCCCACGCTCGCGGGCGATATCCTCCCCATAGTCAAGGGCGCAGAGAACCTTGCTTCCATGGCCGCGTTTCAGAATACCGGCCTGCACCATCCTGATGTCGGTGATGATCGGCGCCTGTCGCGCAAGCGCGGAGAGACCTGCCGCGACCGGGTCGCCGCAGAATCGCATCAGATCCGCCATCGCGAAGTCACCGACCGCTATCGAGCACCGCTGCCTGATCCGGTCTTCGGGGGTGGCGTTCCCCACCCGTTCCCGGGCAAGGTTCCGGCTCGTGCTTGCTATTGCATAAGCCTCCGGCGTGACCGCCGCAAGGTCAGTATACGTACTTCCTGTGGTATCCCCGGGGCGTGATGATTCCTCTGGCACCAACCTCATCCCTCCAGATCCTAGTCTCTTCTCCACCGATGAACACGGTTGCGTGCATATCCACGAAACCAAAGTAGTCTTCAAACTCACCAAGCGTCGTGATCAACCGCTCCTCTCCCTCGCGGTAGGCGTTCCTGACCACACCGACCGGTGTCTCGTCGGGAAGATGACGGCGGGCGATCGTGACCGCCGCACCCAGGTTATGCGGTCTCCCCCGGCTCCTGGGGTTGTAGAGAACAACCGGTACTCGCATCTGGAACGCGAGGTCGAGTCTCCGCTCGATCTCCTCCCAGGGTGTCAGGAGATCTGAGAGGCTCATCGTGACATAGTCTCCTGAGAGCGGGGATCCCAGTCGTGAGGCCGCAGAGACCGCGGCCGTGATGCCAGGGACGACCTCGATCGCGACCGCCGTTCCCGAGCGTTCCGCCACCTCGAGCACAATGCTCGCCATCCCATAAATCCCGGCGTCGCCGCCGCTCACCATCGCGACGATCCGGTCCTCCGCAAGCGCAAGGGCCTTCTTCGCCCGGTCGACCTCCCGCCCCATGCTACTCCTGATGACTTCTTTTCCGGCCAGCATCGGCATGACCAGGTCGAGGTAAAATCCATTACCGATGACGCATTCGGCCTCGCCGAGGGCTTTTAACGCCCGTGGCGTCATGTGCAACAGATTGCCAGGGCCGGTACTGACAATGTACAGTCTTCCTCCATTATTGCGCGATTGCAACAGTAACACTCCCATAGGCCTGCTTGGCAAGCACCAGTTCTTTCCGCTTCGAGACCGCCAGTGCCGCTGGTTCCGCGACCCCGGCAAGCCCGATCATGGAGGCCCTTGAGGGTGTCTTGACCTCCCAGGCGTTAATCGTATCGTTGTCCAGGAAGACAAGGTTGCTCCCCAGATCCGCGATCGCCTGGATGAGCCCTGCCTCCCGTCGTTTCTTCGCGGTCGTTGCGTAGACGAGAACCTCGTCCGGGGTGATCCCGGCCTCATGGAGCCCCTGTTCAATGGCCGCGGTCACCTCTGCCGCTGAAACACCCTTCCGGCACCCAACGCCGACGGTGTAGTCACCCTTCCTGAGAAGGATCGAGACCCCCGGGCCAGCGACGACGATCCCGGGGCCCGCGATGGCATAGAGGGGCACCTCAGCGTCCAGGATCGCTGTGTTCACCACCCTGGTGGAGTCGCGGTTCACGATATCGCACCCCCTGCGGGCAGCGATCCCCTCCACTGACTCCAGCCCCCTGGTCTCGGTCGCGGTCGTGATCACCGGTTCGATCCCGAGTGCGGCAAGGTCCCGGGCAAGGTCGTTTCCGCCGTGGTGACCGCCGACGATCGGGACGGCGTGGCTGAGGTCAGGGCTGACCACCACGACCGCCGGATCCCGCCACTTGTCGACGAGCAGGGGGGCGATCCCCCGAACCGCGATCCCGGCTGACATCAGGGCGACGACCCGGCGGTAGTTGGCGAACGCTATCTGGAACGCGTCCGGGCTGTAGGGGATGACCTCAGCGCCAAGGGCGTCCGCGATCCTGCGGGCGTCGGGGAGGAACCGGTCGAGGGCGACCACAGCTGTCCGGGTCATGAGTAGAGGATCGACCTCCCGAACCCTGAGGTCGCCGGATCGACCACCTTCCCGATGATGATCAGGGCCGTCCGCTCGATCCCGGCCGCCCGGGCCTTCGCCGCGACATCGGCCACCGTCCCCCGGATGACCTTCTGGTCAGGCCAGGAGGCGCGGTAGACGACCGCCGCCGGTGTGTCAGGGGGGCACTCCACCCGGGCGAGGACCTCTTCCATGTGCTCGGTCCCGAGGAAGACCACCATCGTCTGCCCGAGCCTGGAAAACTCAGGGATCAGGTCCTCTTCAAGCGTCGCTCCTGCCGGGCGAGTGATGATCAGGCTCTCTGAGACGTCGCGGAGGGTGAACTGAGTCTTGAGGGCCGCTGCGGCCGCAAAGAGCGACGAGACACCGGGGACGATCTCGGCCTCGATCCCGCGCCGCTCCAGTTCTGCCATCTGCTCAACGATCGCCCCGTAGAGCGCCGGGTCGCCAGAGTGGAGCCTGACCACGAGTTCCCCGGCCCTAACATGCTCCTCGATGGCGTCGACGATCTCCTCGAGCCGCATCCCCCAGCTGTCAAGTTTCAGCCTGGCAGGAGACTCCTCCACAAGCGCCGGGTTCACGAGCGAGCCTGCGTAGATGAGAACGTCAGCACGCCGGAGGAGGTCCATCCCCCTGACCGTGATGAGGTCCGGTGCCCCCGGGCCCGCGCCTACGATGTAGACCTTATGCATCTGACCGCCTCGCAAAGAGGATCGAGAAGTAGTTGCTCTCCTCGGGGAGGTCGTCGCCCCGGTAGACCTGCTGCTCAGGCATGTACATCCGTTCAACGAGGACAAACTCAGAGTAGCCCTCTGCCTTCAGGCTGGCTGCAAGCGCTGCTGGCTTCCTGACCTTCATAAAGATCCCGGATTCAGGTCCGTCTCCGTCAGAGACGAAGAACCCGCCGCTCACCGGGACGTTTGCCACCGAGGCGAACGCGGTGATAGAGCTGATCCCGGGCTCGGTCGCAACCGCGATCTCGGGGTAATGCTCGCTGATCACCTCGCAGAGCCGGGAGAAGGTCGAGAAGAAGTTTGGGTCGCCGATGATCCCGAAGACCACAAGCCCGTCTCTTGCCAGCGGGGCAATTTGGGCAGCGTTCTCCTCGAGGCACGCCCTGATATGGTCCTCATTGTTCGTCATCGGGAACTTGAGGATGGTGGCATCGGGGCGGTAGGGTCTGACCAGGTCGTAGGCAAGATTCCCGGGGACAAAGACCGCTGCTGCCTCACGGAGGAGCCTGACTGCCCGCAGGGTCAGGAGTTCAGGGTCGCCAGGTCCAAGCCCTACCCCTACGAGCATCCGACACCCCCGACGATGACATAGACCGGATTCTGGGGTTTGAACATCACCCCGTCGGCGATGGCAGCCGACCGCGAGACCTGGAGGTGGAGGGCCTCGATGAAGATACCAAGGCGCTGCATGCTCGTTATCGCCTCATACAGCGTCCCGACCATGACCGCGTTGACGACGATCCGCCCCCGCACCTTCCTGGCGAGGAGGTCGAGCACCTCAGGGAGGCGACGGGACCCTCCCACGAAAGCGGCGTCGAGGTGGTCGATCCCGGCGAGGACGTCCACCGCATCCCCCTCGAAGAATTCGATGTTCTCAGAACCGGCAGCCGCCGCCTCCCGTCGGGCGTAGGCGACCGCTTCAGGTCTCCGGTCAATCGCGTAGACATGTTCTGCCACCCGTGAGGCGGCGATCGAGACCTTCCCGGTCCCGCACCCGACATCAGCCACCCGGTCGCCCGGGCGGATGCCAAGTTTCGCGAGCGAGACGGCCATGACTTCATCCTGCGTAGGACCTCCCTTCAGTCTCATAAGATCCCTGTTAACAAGATAAATTTGTGCTAACTCCTAATAAATAACCCAGTGAAGCCTCGCGCCCCCGTGGTGAGGGAGGAGAAACTGCCCCGGGAGGGGGCAACATAAAAGTTTTTGCGAGAACAACAACAACATGGGTATGATGCTCACAATAAACCGAGATAAGTGTGGATACTGCGGCACCTGCGTTGCAGTCTGTCCCGAGGATGCGCTCGAGCTGATTGATGCCTATCTCAGCCTGGAGCGGGAGTGCATCGCCTGCGGCATCTGTGCACGGGCATGTCCCCTCGGAGCACTGGAGGTTGTGCATGAAGAACAAGTATGATATGCTTATCGTCGGTGGCGGGCCCGCCGGCGCTATCGCAGCCAGGACAGCAGCCGAGGCCGGGAACTCGGTCTGCCTCATCGAGAAACGGCCCGCCATCGGGACACCGATCCGGTGTGCGGAGGGAATCAGCAAAGATATCCTGGAGGAGTTCGTTAAGCCTGACCGGCGCTGGATATCTGCTGATATCGAGCGAGCCAGGATCATCGCGCCGAACGGCACCACCGTCCGCCTTGAGCAGAATGAGCTCGGGAACGCGGTCGGCTACATCCTCGACCGGAAGGTGTTTGACCGGGAACTCGTCTGGCAGGCGGCTGAGGCCGGGGCTGACGTGCTGGTCAAGACCAGGGCGACCGCGCCCATCATGAAGAACGGGGTGGTCCAGGGCGCGAAGGTGGTATCTGTCGGGACGCCGGCAGAGATCAGGGCCGACGTGGTCCTGGCGGCAGACGGTACCGAGGCGCAGTTCGCCCGGTGGGCCGGGCTTGACACCACCGTCCCCCTCCGGGAGATGATGAGCTGCACACAGTACCTGCTCACCGACATCGATATTGATCCGGTCTCTATTGACTTTTATCTGGGCAACGACGTCGCACCTGAAGGTTACCTCTGGGTCTTCCCGAAGGGCGAGCGGTCGGCGAACGTCGGGATCGGCATCTCAGGCAGGAAGAGCCGGGACGGCGCCCGGGCGAAGGATTACCTGGACCGGTTTATCGCGAAGAACTTCCCGGACGGGAAAGCGATCGAGGCGATCGTGGGCGGTGTCCCTGTCTGCCGGCCGCTCCCCTGCACGGTTGCTGATGGGCTGATGGTCATCGGCGACGCAGCACGGGTCGTCGATCCTCTCACCGGCGGCGGTATCGGCAACGCCTTCTTCACCGGGAGGCTTGCCGCCCGGGTGGCTTCAGAATGCGTATCGGCGGGCGACTGCTCGAAGGATGCGCTGATGGCCTATGATGCTGAGTGGCGGGCATCCAGGATGGGCAGGTACATCGAACGGAACTACAAGATCAAGGAGTTCTTCATAACCCTCGACGATAAGAAACTCAACACCCTGGCCGACTCGGTAGCAAGCGTTGGTTTCGCAGATCTCTCGGTCTCAGCGCTCGTCAGAGAACTGATCAAGCGCAACCCGAAGATGCTCTTCGAACTCAAGGCGCTCAAAGATGCTCTAACCTGAGCGTCTCAGCTGCCGGTTGAGGGTCTTGATGGTCTCCGCCTCCGCCTCTTTTTTCGTGAAGACCGTGATGACGTCACCAGGCCGGATCCGGACGGTGCCGCTCGGTATGATCAGGTCGCCCCCGGCACGCCTGATGGCGATGAAGACGAAGTCGCGGACATCGAGCTCTCTGATCTCGCGGTCGACGATCGGCGCACCCGCCTCGGCGACGATCTCGAAGATGGTGCCGCCGGGGATCGAGGCGACCTGCTGGAGGTTCGGGCTCCGTGCCCAGTAATAGAGACGGGTCGCCACCAGTTCGTCCGGGTTCTCGCTGATCTTCACCCCGACCTCGTTGAAGAGATCAGAGTGCTCCTTCTGGTTGACGATCGAGACGACATTCTTGACATTATAGCGTTTCGCAAGCCAGCAGGTCATCAGGTTCACCGCGTCGTCGCTCGTGGTGGCGACCAGGGCGTCGGCCCGGTCGATCCCGGCATCTTCCAGTACCGATTTGTCGGTCGCGTTCCCGGTGATGGCAAGGACATCGTAGTGCTCCAGGATGTCACTTGCGCGCTCCTCATTCTGGTCGATCACGACCACAGAATCACCGGCATTGACGGCGATCGCGGTCAGGCTCCGGCCGATTCCGCCCAGGCCGACGATGATAGTATACATTCCATCCGGGTTTAACCGTTGCCATTGAAATACCTTGCGAAGACAATAGAATGGTGTGATCTGTGGGGTAGACGAGGCAGGGAAGGGATCGGTCCTGGGCCCGATGGTGATCGCCGCTGTCGGCTGCCGGGATGCCGGGGACCTCGCGCCCCTTCCCATCCGGGACTCAAAGGCTCTCCGGCCGAAGCAGCGGGAAGCTATCTATGAGATCCTCCTCCGCGACTTCGCGATATCGATCGTCACCATCGACGCCGCCGGGATCGATGAGGCACGGAGCAGGATGAGCATGAATGAGTGCGTGGCCGAGCTCCACGCCGAGGCGCTCATGGGGCTCCGGCCCAGGTTGGCATATGTGGATGCCTGCGATGTGAACGCGGAACGCTACGGCAAGACAGTTTCAAACCACCTCGACTTCCCCTGCGAGATCATCGCCGAACACCGGGCAGACGCGCGTCACAAGATCGTCGGTGCGGCAAGTGTCGTTGCAAAGGTCACCCGGGATAGAGCGATCCGGGACCTCAGCGAGCGGTACGGGATGATCGGGAGCGGTTACCCCTCCGACCCGGTGACGATCGAGTTTCTCAGGCGCTATATCCGCAACTACGGGAGCCCGCCGCCCTGTGCCCGCCGGAGCTGGAAGACAGTGGCGAACCTCTGCCAGACGAGGATTGCGGATTTCCTGTAGTGCTCCATTTCTTATCTCGTGGATCCGTACGGGTCGCCAGTCGCCCGCGGAGGAAAAGTGCAGGAAAGAGGTCAACACAACTTTGCGCGAACCCGGCGTGCGCCGGATCACTGGATATCCTGGGGCGTTAACGTGGTATTCCATCGGACCTGAGATCTCAACTGCCCCATAACGCGGAAGATTTTATGTTTCATCCGCGCTAATCGTGAATGATGAGCTGGCTCCAGGTACTCCTTCTTCTTATTCTGGCATACACCTTGATCGCCGTCTACATCCGCGACCGTGGGTTGTTTTCTGATCGCATCGTGTTCTTCGGCCCCATCATGGCGATCAAGACTGAGAAGGTCGGCTTCTTCGACTGGTTCCAGAAGTTCCGGCGTCCGCTCCGGGCCTATGCGACGCTCGGCGTCATCATGGTCGTGGTTGTCTCGGTCTTCATGACGCTTGCTCTGATCCTCGCGGTCCCCCAGCTTCTGGTGCACACCCCGGAACCAACCGGTATTTATGATCCCAGAAACGTTCTCGCCATACCAGGAGTCAACCAGGCGATACCGATCACCGCGGCCGTCTTCATCGGTCTCCTGATCACGATAGTCATCCACGAGTTCGGCCACGCGATCCTTGCCCGGGTTGAGGATATGCGGGTGCGGAGCATGGGGCTTTTGATCGCCGTCATCCCCATCGGCGCGTTCGTCGAGCCCGACGAAGAGGATGTCAATGCGGCGAAGGGGATGCCGAAGATACGGATGTTCGGCGCCGGTATAACCAACAACATCGTTGTTGGGCTGCTCTGTTTTGGGCTGATGTTCCTCCTCGTGGGAATGGCAACGCCGCTCTCCGTCCCGCTCGTCCAGGGGGTCTACAAAGACTTCCCGGCGGACAAGGCGGGACTCCAGGGCTACTCGGTCATAACAGAACTGAACGGCATCCCGGTGTCGAGCCAGGAAGAGGTAGCGACGATCATGGATAGGACGCACCCGGGGGAGACAATCACTCTGAAGGCTGAGAAGGATGGGGTCGAGAGGACGTATACCCTCACCCTTGCCGAATGGCCAGAGGTGCTCGACCATGGCCGGGATTCCGGGTTCATGGGGGTCTACTACTATAGCGCGCCCGCGGTGAAGGAACACATCGGAAACATCGCTGACCTGGGTCTGTTTGCACCACTTTACCTGACGATAGTTCCGATCGACGTCTTCATCCAGGGTAATACCCAGCAGCTTGCTATCCTGCTCACCGACACCCCTGAGCAGATGGCCTGGAAGGAGCCATTCCCTCTCTTCTGGGGCACGGTCCACCTTACCTTCTGGGTCGGATGGTTCAACCTGCTGGTTGGGATGTTCAATGCCATCCCGATTGTGCCGCTCGACGGTGGCTACATCATGAAAGAGGGAGTGGAGCGGTTCTTTGACCGGCTGGGATGGTCCTCCCGGTATGCGCATCAGGTCGTCGCCTCGATCAGTGCGTTCATCACAGCGATGCTGATCCTCCTCATCACGATGCCGATGCTCAGCGCGGCGGTGCGGTTCATCATGACTGTCTTGTTGTGATTATCTGGTTCTGATGAAAACCTCCCGCTGCTACGTCAATTTTTATGGCCCCCTTCTGTGAGATGTTCTTCGGCAATGAGATCGGAAACCCGGCGCGGAACCAGAGTAGATGAGGTGATCGGCAGTTTTTTGGGGTGCTAAAGCCAGTACAGCCGACGATGCGCCCATTTGAACGAGTGGCGAGGCGGCGAGGGTTTCTGCGCCAGCACTATATACCGCAAATACCATCAGGTCTGCAAAAGAAAATGGTGAGTATGAACATGGTGGTATAGATATGGAACGTTCAGTAAAGCGTCTTATGGAAGACAGGGAGAAGCGACGGGAGGAGAATATCAAAAAATATATCGAGCAGCTCACGGATGAGAGCACCCCCTACCGCCTACGGGCGGTTGAGGCACTGGGAAGGTGCGCGGATCCGCGGGCGGTCGAACCGCTGATCGCCACCCTGCACGACACGGAGATTGAGGTCCGCTGGGTCACGACACAGGCGCTTGGGAGACTCCATGACAGCCGGGCAGTAGACCCCCTCCTCCCCCTCCTTACCGACCCGGACCACTGGGTACGACGCGGCGCTGCCTGGGCGCTCGGTGAGATCGGAGATCGCCGCGCAGTCGAACCCCTCCTCTCTCTCCTTACGGACAGAAAAAAGGACGTCAGGATAACTGCTGCCGATGCGCTCGGGAAACTTCACGATACACGGGCGACCGGCCCCCTCTCCGGCGCGCTCCAGGTTGAGGAAGAACCAGAAGTCAGGACGGCAATTCGGCGTGCGCTCCGTGAGATCACCGGCGAGATAGAGTTTTGACCGGGCCCGTCCCGATGTGATCACCCGTACTCCAGGTGCAGCCCGACGCCCGTCTCCCGGACGTTCGCCACCCTCGAGAGCGCGATCTTTGTCGCAAGATCGGTGCAGTGGCAGGGGTGGAGGGCCGCCGGCTGTACCTCTGAGAAGTAGTCAAGAACTCCCTGCATCTGCTCCTGCGGTGGGTTGAGGAGGTGGAACCCACCGATGACATCGACAACCCGATCTTCTCCGCAGACTTCGCGTGCCTGCTCAACGATCGAGCAGATCCCTGCATGGGAACAACCGGTCACGACGACAAGCCCTTCCGGGGTCCTGCAGGCAAGCGCGGTGTCGTCAGCGATGATATCATCCCTGATACCGTCGGGCGTGTAGATGTAGCCGCCTGGGGACACCTGTTCAAACTCGAACTGTCGCTCGATCTCGCCAAGGAAGACCAGATTCTCGGTCAGCCAGAGGGGTGCGGCGGTGAGGAGAACCTTTCCGTGCCGGAAGAGCTCCTCGACCGAGAGGTGACACCCAATCTCTCCGATACCGTCGCGACTCCGGGTGAGGAAGGCGTCGGGGTGGGCGATGAACGTGGGCTCGATGCGTTCCCGGCCTTCAATGATCGCTTCGGTGTGGAGGCGGATGAGGGCGTCGAGGCCCCAGGTGTGGTCAAGGTGGCCGTGCGAGAGGACGACCTCCCCGACGCGAAGGAGATCGATCCCCATCTTCTGTGCATTGGCAATGAAGATACCCGAGTAGCCAGCATCAAAGAGGACCCGGGACCCATCATCCTCGAGGTAGATCGAGAGCCCGGGTTCCGCGAGGAAATAGCGGTCGGTGAGGGTGGCGTTATCAACGAGGACCGTCAACCTCATGCGCGGCGCTCACCCCGGGGTGTAGCCGTGACCGTTTGCATGCAGATACTGGGAACGTCGCGGTTAAGAAAGTTTCCCGGAAGCAAGCCGTTCTGCCCACTACATAAATACCCGCTGTACCCTCTTACGGGGGCACGTGGGGCGAAGCGGCAGAACCCCTGCATCAACTACCCCCGGTTAAAACCGGTGGCTTGTTCCGGGACCGGACCGTCTTTGCGCGGTTGTGCAAAGACAGTGCATCGCTCTTGTCTGTCGACCTGGGGTAGGCTCTCACCTCAAACGCAGGCATTATTCGCACCAGCCGGTTGAAGCAACCGCTATTGATCGTCCGTCGCACAACAGAATCACCAGCTACTGTTCACGTCAGCGTTGATCAGAGTACCCACGGCGCTCTGATACGGTCCCAGCCTGACCTGGATCTTCGTCCCATTCGGGTCCAGTGCTGGCGGGGCATCCGCCTATATAAGGTGCAGGCTTCATCATGCTCTGGTTCATGGGCCTGATGAGGCAGCGGGACAGAAAAGTGTTTTCCCCGCCGGCCTGCACCGCTCCTCACTTACCACTTCACGCCGAAGATCGGTTCCTCCTCGACGAGGTTTGTGATCCTCCGGACACTTGCCTCCATCGGGAGGTCTTCTCCGCTATTCAACCTCTGCTTCAGTTGCTCAAGGGCTTCAGTCACCGAATCGTCCTTCGACTGGATACCGTCAACCGTCACCCGGAATGTCAGCGTCACCAGCCACTGGGTTGTTGTCTTCACCTTCTCCCCCTTGTAGTATGGACGGAGTATACCTCCGGGAGGCATCATAAAGACAGCTCATGACCCCGGCGATTTTTCTTAGGATCAGAATAGGGCTAATCCCCACATTTCAATGGTGGGCTACAGCCCGTCGACAGGAAGACATAGTTACACATGGTGTGTATAATATTGTAGAATGGTTAAGCAGGGTCCTTGGATAAGTGCAAGAGGATGCGTATACAACGTGAATTATCACCTTGTATGGTCAACGAAATACCGCCGAAAGGTTCTGGTCGGTGATGTTGCCAGGACTCTTACAAGACCTTCCATATCAATCGCTCAAGATAAGCGGTTCACTCTGAGTGCCCGGGAAGTCATGGCTGATCACGTTCACCTCTTTATCACGGCCCATCCAAAATTTGCTCCTGCCACCATTGTCAAGATCATGAAGGGGATCACCGCCAGGAAACTCTTTGAACAGTATCCCGACCTTGCGAAAACAATTGTGGAAAGACCATCTCTGGAACCCATCGTATTATGTTGGAACGTGCGGGGATACGCCAAAAGAAGAGGTTATTCAGAAGTATCTCGAGACTCAGAAAGTGATGTGACCCGACCATGCAGATGAAAGCGTATCGCTATCGACTCTACCCGACGAAATCACAGATCTCTCAGATGGAGCAGACGCTGGAGATATGCCGATCGGGTCTATAACGAAACGCTCGCGATGCGAAAGGATGCCTGGGAACAGGAGCAACGCTCTATCTCGTATTACGAGTCAAAACGCCAGATTCCAATCTGGAAAAAGGAGCATCCAGAACTCTCTCCAGTTTACTCTCAGGTTTTACAGGATGTCTCCAAACGTGTGGATCTCGCGTCCAAAGCCTTCTTCCGACGGGTGAAGGCCGGGGGAGAATCCCGGGTATCCCCGGTTCAAGGGGAAGGGGCGATATGGAGTTTCACGTATCCACCGTTTGGTTTCCACCTCAATGATGCCGGCACGCACCTCCCTCTATGCATCAAAGATTGGTGATATCCCTATCGTCCTCCACCGCCCGATTGAAGGTAACATTAAGACTCTCACGGTCAGACGCTCTTCAACTGGAAAGTGGTATGCCTGTTTCTCAGTTGAGTATGAACCCTCTCCTGTACAACAGAATGATAGAGAAATCGGGGTCGATGTCGGTCTCGAATCATTCGCCACCCTTTCGAACGGCCTTTCGAACGGAGAGAAGATCGAGAGAACCCCCGGTTTTTCCGTACCGACGAGAAAGCGCTTGCGAAGGCGCAGAGGAAACTTTCAAAAACGGAGAAAGGCACTCCTGAACGGAAGAAATCCAGAAAGGTTGTCGCACGCATCCACGAGCGGATCGCGAACCGTCGGCTCGATTTTGCTCACCAGACCTCCCGGCAGCTGGTGGATCGGTTCGGCACGATCGTGTTTGAGGACCTGAATATCACAAATATGCAGAAAAACCATCATCTGGCAAAAAGCATTGCCGATGTGGCCTGGAATCAGTTCATCACGATCACAGAGAGCAAAACGGAAGAGGCTGGTTCTTGTGTGATCCTGGTGAACCCCAGGAATACATCACAGCAGTGTTCCAGGTGTGTGGTATGATCGTCAAAAAGACGTTTTCTGACTGTGTCCATTCCTGCCCGCAGTGTGGGCTCGCGATGGATCGCGACCAGAACGCGGGCGTTCAACATTATGAGATTGGGACTGCAATCTCCGGGATGATATCCCGGGATGCCCCCTACGAGAGGAGGGGGGGCAGTCACGACTTTTCAGGTTGGTCAGGTCCACCCGTGTGCAACGCCGGGTGAAGTTCCGGGGCGAGGACTAATTGGGGGACCTCGTGAGGTGGGGCGAGAGGCCGACTGACGAAGAACTGCGTGCTTACCACAGGAGGTCGGCATGCCAGACCCGATTTCCCGGCACAGCAGCCATCATATTGGCTATCGCCACGGAGGGCGCTCTCATTTGCGCTTGCTTAACACGAGAGTGAACTACCCCGCCCTGAAGGGCGGGGCTTCCCGGCTATCATCCTCCTCCCCATCGGGAGCGAGTCCCCAGGCTCGACGGTGCGTTCCGCACCTGATATTACCCCAACAAGATTCTGATCTTGTAGGGCGAACGTCTTGATATTGATCGCCGCGTTGATGTCACGGTCATGATGAGTACCGCAATCCGGACAGACCCACTCCCGATGCGAGAGTTTTAGATCCCGGTTGAGATACCCACATCGATTACAGATTTTCGAGGATGGATCGAATCTCCCGATCCTGAGCAGAGTCTTCCCATACTGCAGGCATTTGTAATCGAGCATCGTGAAGAACTTACTCCAGGACACATCACTGATACTCTGTGCGAGGCAATGGTTCTTCTGCATTCCAGCAACGTTCAACGATTCCACTGCAATAGCTTGGTTCTCGCTCACGACTCGAAATGAGAGTTTGTGTAGGAAATCATTGCGCTGGTTTGCTATCTTCTCATGACATCGAGCAAGTTTCTGAATTGATTTCTGCCGATTTTTCGACCCTTTCCTTTTCCGCGATACCCGACGCTGCAATACCTTCAGGCGCCGAAGGGAGTTTCTCAGGTATCGAGGGTTCTCGACCTTCTCTCCTGTAGAGAAGGTTGCAAAGTCCGTCACCGTCAGTCCGACGTCGATCCCGAGGGTGGTATCTCGAGAAATCGGTGCGGGTTCGGGGGCAGGCATTCCGTCATCAACGAGGATGCTAACGAACCACTTCCCGGTCAAAGTCACAGAGACTGTGGCATACTTCATTTCCCCGGTGAAGACTCGATGAAAGACAGTCTTGATCTCACCAATCTTTGGGAGTTTGATCCTATGCCGTTCGAAATCCACCGTGTAATGCTGAGGTATCTGGAATGACTGCACCGGGTTCTTCTTTGACTTAAATTGAGGGAATCCCTTTTTCTCCCTGAAGAACCGGGTGAAAGCGTTGTCGAGGTTCTTGTTTGCACTCTGGAGAGACTGAGAGGTAACTGCCTTGAGCCACGGATGTTCTTCTTTAAGGGCGGGAAGACGGTTGTTCAGGTCGAAACTGGAGAGGTTTCGACCTTCCTGCTCATACGCCCGGATTTTCTGCTCCAGAGAATGGTTGTATACAAACCGACAGGCATGGATGTGTTTCATGAGGAGCGAGAACCTGCTCCTCTGAAGGATACATCCGATACGTGTAGGCTTGGAATGGAACATACAAAATGTCATTTGGTATACACCAATCAATATATACTCTCTACAATCTCTCTGAAAGCGCGCCGAAGGGGCGCCGCTTTCATCCCCGCACCTGTTGGCCGGGGTCTTCCTCGCTCCGCTCCTTCACCCCGCAAGATAAAAACGTTCTCCACGATTATCCTCTAGAAACCTCTTTTTCAATAAGATTTCACCAGTCGCTGCATTTCCAGAGACGAAACCAGAATACCTCCCAATACCCCGCCGGGAGCGACCCCCGGATTCCTGACCGCCCGGTTCCCCCCGGACGTGGGTCCTCTGGAGGACCTGGTACCATATATAACCATTGTGCACGTCAGCTCGATGTCAGGGCTGAAGTGAGGGATACCGATAGAAATATATGGTAAAAATGTTTTTATGCCCTCCAGAATATAATATATCTGGGATACCGGGGAGCCGGTACAGACCGGATTAACACTGGATGGGCGCCAGGAGAAATACCTCCATTCACGCTCCAACGCTCTATACCTCCCTCTATACGTCGTCATAATTGGGTACACCCATACCGTCGTACCGTCTCCCCGTTCTCACTCATCATTCTGTCATTGTTTATCTCAGCCAGCCTGAACAACCCGGATTCCCCGGTCCCATCCCATCCCTGCCAGTGGGATACCCTCGTTGACCGTCGGATACGGGCCAGATGCCGGGCAACATGAAGCAGGGGTGGACCGGGAGAGAGGTTGTTTCATGCGTGCACCACGAGGTCATGCCCATGGGCGTTTCGTGAAAAAAAGAAGAGAGTTCAAATTACTTCAGGGCCGCGGCGCGAGGAAGGGAGGATTCGGCCCGTACGTTTGCGCGGTGCGCGGTGAAGATTCATGGTTGGTGGGCGCTCGAACGGTTGCGTGTATGCAATCGGTGACCACTGCCTGCTTCCCGGCGGTCGAGACCGTCAAGCAGACCGACCTTGTGTATACCTTGCAGGAGATGTGATCCCGGGCAGGTATCCCGGGCGACAACTCTGAGATGACTTCTACACACAAAAACACCGAAAAAAGAGTACACTGGACTCCCGGCCCTATTTTCGGGCGCTATGACGTTACGCCCTCCGTTCCCTGGACTTGGGCCTGAGTTCATCAGAACCGCACTTGCGGCATCGGGTTGCACGCGGTGCGTTCCGGGCATTGCATCTCATACAGATCTTTACGTTGAGTAGACGTGCTTCAGCTTCGGGAAATCTCGCCATATCAAAAACACCACTTGCCAGATAGATACTATTCGTTCTTGGTGATATTAACAGTTCTGTCCTCAGGCAGGCCCTCTCCGTGCTCCTGCTTGACCCATGCACGGAACGCCTCAAGCGCCCGTGCCCGGTGCGAGATCCTGCTCTTCTCGGCAAGCGGCATCTCGGCAAGCGTCCGCCCCTCGTAGTCGAAGATCGGGTCGTAGCCAAACCCCCCGGCTCCCCGGGGGGCGACGATCGTCCCCGGCAGGATCCCGCGAAAGACCCGGATGCCGTCCTCCCGGGCGAACGCAACCGCCGTCTCGAAGTAAGCACTCCGATCCTCCACGCCCTCCATGAGTTTCAGAATCCCTGCATTCCCTATGGTATCCTGGACATACGCGGCACACGTGCCGGGGAACCCCCTGAGGGCATTAATGAAGAAACCGGTGTCGTCGACGATCAGCGGACGGGAGAGCACCTCGTAGGCATACGCCGCCTTCCCACGGGCAATCTCCCCAACGTCGGCGTGGCGAAACTCCGGGCACGCGAGCGCGACATGATCAACCTCAAGCAGCCCCGCGAAGTATGCAGCCACCTCCCGCGCCTTATTGGCGTTACTCGTAACCACCGCGAGCCTCATAGGTACCGCCCCCGCAGTTCCACTTCGTGTTCACGGGAGAGAACTTCATCCGCTCCCGGGAACGCACCTGTATACCCCTCGATGAAGGCCGTCTTTAACTCCTCAAAGTTCTCGGTGGTGCTCTCGAGCGTCTGGAAGAAGACATGGAGGTCGACCCCGCGTGCCTCCACCTCTGACGACGTGGATGCGAGCCCAAAGTCAATCAGGACGCACTGACCGTCGCGGATGATCATGTTGCTCGTCGTCAGGTCGCCGTGGACGATCCCGGCCCCGTGCAGCTTCCCGACCACCTCGCCGGCAAGAGCAACACTCTCCGGCGTCGTGACATACTTCAGCACCTCTCCTGAGACCCGTTCCATAACGATCGTGTCAGCCGTGATATCCCGGATCACCGGGGTCGGGACGCCCGCCCGCCGGGCCGTCGCGATCAGGCGAGCCTCGGCACGGGTCCGCTCCGTGATCAACCGGCGGTCAAGGCGTGGATTCCGGTAGCGCTTGCTCGTCCGGCGCTTGATCACGTCCTCCTCCCGGATCTCCACCACAGCCTCCGCACCTCGCGCGACGCCCGCTTCGTGCGGCCCGACGGCAAAGATCTCACCAGGTTCAGCCCGCCAGACGACATCCACCTCATCAGCCCGGTAACCCGGCCGGATCCGTGACTCCTCAAGAGAGAGCGTGACACCATGCTCCAGCATGATCTTCCCGGTGCAGGCAATCATCGCGCCGTTGTCTCCGAGGTATGTCCGCTCCGGGACGGCAAACGACGCTCCCCGATCCTCGCACATCATCCGGAGCATCTCCTGCAGCCGAGCGTTCGCGCCGACCCCGCCGACCAGCAGCACCTCGCTCTTTCCTGCATGCGCAAGCGCCCGTTCGGTCACCTCGACGCACATCGCAAACGCCGTCTCCTGCAGGCCGTTGCAGACGTCCTCAAGCGCCGCGGTGCTCTCCTGCGCGGCGCTGACGAGACCGGAGAAAGCAAGGTCCATTCCCTTCACCGTATACGGAAGCTCGATATACTCCCCCTGCCGGGCAAGTTTCTCGATGGCCGGGCCGCCCGGGTGCGGGAGGTCGTGGCTCCTGGCAAACTTATCAAGCGCATTCCCAAGCCCGATATCCAGCGTCTCCCCGAAGATCCGGTAACGGCCGTTTAAGTAGCCGAGCACCTGCGTGTTGGCGCCGCTCGCGTAGAGGACAATCGGATCTGAGAGACCGGTCGCCCATCTCCCGATCTCGATATGTGCCACACAGTGGTTGACGCCGATGAGTGGCACGCCGAGCGCGATCGAGAGGGCTCTTGCGGCGGTCGCCACTGTCCTGAGAGCCGGTCCGAGGCCGGGGCCCTGCGAGAAGGCAACTGCCCGGATCCGCTCCGGTTCTGTGAGCACCCGGGATATGACCTCCTTCATCATCGACGCATGGTGTTGCGCGGCCTCGCGCGGGTGGATACCCCCTCTCGGCGGGATGTAGGGCGATGAATGGAGGGCGACCAGATCTTCTCCGAAGAGTGCGACGCTGAGATTCCACGCTGTCCCCTCGATCCCCAGCACCAGCCCGTCTTCGGGCATCATATCAGGCATAAAACAGGTATCGCTCCGTTATGGAAAATCAGTCGTGGCCAGGGCCTGCAGGCGGGCGCAGGTGAAATGCAGCCGTGGCCCATATTTCAGTATCAGAGAGTGAGAACCTACTTCCGGAACTCGGTATAGCCACACTTGCCGCAGGCCACCCGATCCTTGTGCGCGGCCATCAGCACGCCAGGGCCACACCGGGGGCAATGCCGGTTTTTCAGGACTGCCCTGTCGCCCTCGACTTCGTAGCGTTTGTATCTCTTGACCGCCATGCCTTACTCCTCGCTCCTGGCCTTTGGCTCGCCGCGTTTAAGCAGGTAATCCCGCTCCGTCGACTTCTTGCTCTCCTCGTCGTCGTAGACGCGGGCGCGTCCTGCGACCTCCATCTTCCCAAACCGCGTCTTCAGCGAATCCAGCACAAGCAGGTTCTCATTCTTATTCAAGATCGCGGCGAGCTTCTCCTGAATGCTCTTCCGCGAGGGTGTTGGGCCGTCGAAGGTGAGAGTGAATACAAGCTCCCTCCGGTTCAACACCTCGTTCCTCACGTCACTGATGATCTCAAACTCCATCAATATCCCTAAAATGTTGTTGACAGATTTATTTAAACTCTGGGATGGCGCGCGGGCAGTGGTTCCGCCGCGTGGCTCACTCGCGCACGAAAACCTTCAGAATGGCCTCTGCCTCCCGCTTCGCCGACGCATCAACAATCCTGAGGACGACGCCCTCCCCTGGCTGACCATAGAGGACTGCAGCTCCCGGCGGCGCGGCGAGGACGAGCGGGATGACCGCAAGGTCCTCCTCGCCATCAACGAAGATCACACCCGGTGGATCCCGGACCACCTCATCGATCACGTCCACGAGTTCGTCGGTGATCGTGCCCGGGGGGTTCTTCGCCGTCATCCTTCTCGCCTGGAGGAGGGGTGAGCAGGTGCAGCGAGTGCGCATTGTGTAGCCGTCAATAATGGCGATGTCAGGAACGATACCCGCATCGAGGAGACTGTGGGTCACCACATCACCAACGGCGTAGACCGCCCGGCCTTCGAGCCGGGGAAGGAGTTCGCCAATATCGCGGTAGAGGGTACCGAACGGTACTTTCAGAAGATCGCGGTGCGCCTCGGGAAGTCTGAGCATCAGCGAACCTTCAGGGCATACCGGCCAGGCAGGGTGATATTCATCTTCTTTGCGATATCCGAATGCTCAGGGTCGATGATCACCACATATCCTGCCCAGTCTTCACTCAGGTTAGCCGTGCCGCAGATCACGCAGGTTCCCCCTTCGACGACCCGGTGGCACTCGCGGCAGACCTTGACAACCTTCTTCTTGCGCACAACCATTATGCCGCCCCCCTCTCCTCTTCAAACTCTTCCTCCAGCCAGAGCAGGGTTCCAAGCCCTGACTGTCTCATGGTGAGGCCGATCTTGCTCTCCCGGGGCTCGCGTTCGTTGAGCGAGAGTGCGACGACCCGCGCCCTGATCCCGTCGCCCACGGCGATATACCGCTTTGAATCCTGGCAGATCAGCCTGCCACTCTTCTCGTCGTAGTTAATATATTCATCTGATATCTGGCTCACGTGGAGCATGGCATCGATGGGGCCGAGGCTGACGAATGCGCCGAAACTCGTCGTCTCCACCACCACGCCCTCGATCACCTCCTGGAGCGCCAGGCGGAGCACCACCGCCTCGAACCTGACGTCGTAGTAGACAGCACCGTCACCCGGGATCAGTTCCCCCTCACCGATATCGAGAACCTTCGTGACCACAATGAAGATGCCGATCTCCTTTGAGATACTACCTTCCAGCTGTTCCTGCAATACGCTGAGGATGACCGCATCAAGGTCTTCCCCGAGGCGGTGGGGCGGAACCCGCACCTTGTCCTCCAGTGTCACCTTATAGTACATGATTTCACCTATCCTCTCATCAGGTCCAGTGTTTTCCGTTTTCGCATTGAAACAACATCAATTCCCTCCCGGAGGAGGGCTTTCCGGAGTTCCCGGTCATTCGTCACCACGACACACCCTTCCCGTCGGGCATACTCGAGTAGCCTTTCGTCTACACCCTCCGCGCTACTCCCGCTTGGCACGATCGTCGAGCGCCGAGCCAGCGCCAGGCCCACGCGGGCGGCGGCAGCATCCCGGCCACCACCCCGGGCGAGCCCTGTGAGCTCGCCGATCACCTCCTCGAGCGTGAACGCCTCAAAATCCCCGAAGAGGCTCTGAAGCTCGGTATACAGGTCGATACCGAACTGGGCCGGAATCAGGAGGGCGTTGGTATCAAGGAGTATCTTCACTCGACCAGAACACCCATGCCGATCAGTCGCCATCTCCCGCCGACCTGTCTGCTGATGGCAATCCGGGCGCCGACTTCCGCACAGATCGCCCGCTTTAGCTGGACCTCCACCTGGTTCTTCCTCGCGTTCACGACCACACCAACAGTAACGGCAGTGCCGACCGAGAGCATCAGCGGCTCCTTATGTTTGAGCGGCTCGATGATCTGTTCGCTATCCGCACCGACCACCCGATCCATGAGCGTGACATTGAACTTTAATCGCTCCCAGACCGGCGGCAGCCTCCCGGGATGCCCGGCCACCTGCCCGGCGAGAGCATCACTCTTCGTTAACGCCGGGTCGAGCTTCGTCGCGACGCCCAGAAGGCCGCCGGGCGCCGCTTCGGTCACCCTGACATTTCCGGCGTTGATGGAGGTTATTTTCGTCTTGATCGGCTCCCATTTCATCCGATTCTCAACCTGGACCTGCCGGCCCGGCCTGATCTCGATCTCGTCCCCCTCCCTGAGGACGCCGCGGACGAGCGAACCTCCGATGACGCCGCCCTTCACGTCCCGCCAGCTGCAGCCGGGCTTATTGATATCAAACGATCGCGCGATAAGCAGCATCGGGTCGACATCCGGGTCGCGGGCAGGCTCAGGGATGACCGTATCAAGGGTCTGGATCAGGGCGCCGATATTGACTCCCTTCTGTGCCGAGACAGGGATGATGGGCGCATTCTCGGCTATAGTGCCCTTAATGAACCTCTTTATCTGTTTATAGTGCTCCAGTGCCTCAGCCTGGGTGACCACATCGATCTTGTTCTGGACGATAACAATCTTTTTAATGCCTATCAGCTCGAGCGCCATCAGGTGTTCCTTGGTCTGGGGCTGGGGACAGGCCTCGTTTGCAGCGATGACAAGCATCGCCCCATCCATCAGCGCGGAGCCGGAGAGCATCGTCGCCATCAGTGTCTCGTGGCCCGGGGCATCGACGAATGAGACCGTCCGGAATGGGACGGCGCGACCTCCACACACCGGGCATTCGGCACGGGAAGTGTACGCTTCAGCCCCCTCACACTTCTCGCATTTATAAAAAGTCGTATCCGCGTAGCCGAGCCGGATGGAGATGCCGCGCTTGATCTCCTCGCTGTGCCTGTCCGTCCAGGTACCTGTCAGCGCGCTGACCAGAGTGGTCTTGCCGTGATCGACATGGCCCACGAGCCCAATATTGACTCCGGGAATGAATGCATCTCGCAAAAGTTTTCGAACCTCCTTATCCAATATATAATAACACTACTTATACATAATCAGTAGGGATTACTTTTCCGTTCCCTGCCGATGTTTGGTAACGCCCGTGCAAGACCCCCTGTCTGGTGCCATCTCCGAGACATACGGAGTGTGAGGAAAATCCCGGGATGCGAGCTAAAATTTATACCTAATTAGTATAGATATAACTGATCAAGTATGTCAGGCGATACCGAACTCTCACGTATCGGGATCTCTCTACCGAAGAACCTTCTCGACAAATTTGACGAGATTCTGAGTCTCCGGGGATATTCCTCCCGTTCTGAAGGTATAAGAGACGCTATACGGAACTATATCACGTACTACCAGTGGATCTCCGATGTTAAAGGAGAGCGGCAGGGCGTTATCACCATGGTCTATGATCATGACCAGCGCGGGTTACTCGAGACGCTTACTGAGATCCAGCATGAGTATGCCCATATCATCCGGGCATCCCTTCACTCACACATCACTCAAAACCGGTGCCTTGAGGTGATCCTGCTTCGTGGGGATGGAACAGTGTTGAAGGAAATTACAGAACGGTTGATGTCGCAAAAAGGTGTCGAGGCGGTGAAACTCACCACCATACCGATCGAGAGTTAGCCACCGCCTTCACAACTCTGGTCGGTATCCTTCTCCCAGAACCCCTCCAGCTGTTGCTGGAGTTCCTCCCTCTCCTTGAGGTATTCCTCAAGATTGCGTTCCTTCTTCTCTGCCCTTCCGGCCATACGGTCGACGCTGACGAGCTCGTCTACCAGGTAGTAGAGACCGGTGCTGTCGAGCTCGGCATACTCCCGACCGTCGACCTTCTCGATCCGCAGGACTCTCCCGGTCGTGCCGGTGCGAGGGTACCGGACAACTGCGCCCACAGCTATGTCATCCGCGGTCATACGTGGTTAGAGTATACCTGCTATGCTATTAAGGTATCACCTCCAAGGGATACTGGATGGCAATCACGATTCGCCCGGTAAAAAAACAGTACTTTGACGGGACACACCGTTATCGATCTCCCGATGAGACTCATGCCGCCGTTGAGCCGTTGATGGCGGAGATCGGTGTCTCCGAGATCATTGATGTCACCCCCCTGGATCGTCTCGGGATCCCGGTCTTTTCGGCGGTTCGTCCGGGAGCAGCCCGGGGATCCGTCCGCGTCCACGCAGGGAAGGGAAAGGAGCCGATCCATGCCCGGGTCTCGGCGATGATGGAAGCGATCGAGCGTTATTGCGCCGAGTACAGGGGCGACCAGATGGAGTATGCAACCTACGAGGAGATCGGTCCGGGACGGGCCGTACATCCTGAAGACCTGATCATCCCACGAAGACTTGAAGAAGGGGAGAAGATCCACTGGACACCAGCATGGGATATCCTGAACGATGAGGAGGTCTACGTTCCAAGTAACGCCGTCTTCCACCCCTACGACTCGCTCGGTATGACCGTGCCACTCTTCCGGAGCGACTCGAACGGGCTCGCATCGGGAAATATCATGGAGGAGGCGATCCTGCACGCTCTCTTTGAAGTGATCGAGCGGGATGCGCTCAGCACCGCAAACCAGAAACGTGACCTCGGCCGCCGCCTCATCATCGAGAACGACTGCGCTGCCCGGCAGGTCCTTGATCGGTTTGAGGAGAACGGGATCGATGTCTACCTCTGGCTGCTCGACGGAAAGACCGGTATCCCCACCGTCGCGGCCGCCGCGGACGACACCGTCACGAAAGACCCGGCTATGATCGTCATCGGGTCCGGGACGCACACCTCTCCTGAGATCGCAGCGCTCCGCGCCCTGACTGAGGTCGCTCAGAGCCGGGGGAGTTATCTTCAGGGTGGTCGCAACGACCCCCGGCGGGAGATGGTCATCAGGAAGGCGGGATATGAGCGGTTGAAGCGGATTAACAGGATGTGGTTCGCGGACGCAGAGCCTGTTAATATCAAGGACATCCCTGATACAAGTACCGACCGGTTCGATCTCGATATTGAGCGGGTGCTTCGGGAAGTCAGCCCCTATACTGACCGGGTCTGTGTCTGCGATCTCTCGAGAACCCCGGTACCGGTGGTGCGGGTCATCGTCCCCGGGTTCGAGGTATCATATATGGACCCAGACCGGCGGCGCTCTGCGCAGGGGTGACCCGCTCCATGGGCGGGGCCCGGCACCCACAGTCTTCGCGGTCTTCTGCGTGAAGACCCCATCTCCTTTCCGTGCCGGTGATACGCCGGCGATTTTTTTGGAGGGCTAATCTGGCAAATAATGACAGGAGCCCGGGCACCGCCTTCAGACCTCCCGCGCCCGGAGCACGGTGAGCCTGACCCCTGCTGCCCCCTCCATCCAGTCAAGGTCGAACGTCCTCTCCTCCCCGTAGGCCCGGCAGAACTCCTGGAGGTCGAGCATATGCCGGAGCCCTGCCGCCGCCTTATCATTCTGCAGGAGTTCAAGCGGCGGCTCCAGCAGCGGCCGCGGCAGAAAGACCATACACTTCGCCCGGCTCCTGGTCAGAGAGACGTTCAGGCGGTTCTGGCTGTAGATGAACTCAGCCTCCCCGAGCGCTGTCTCGATGTCACTTACGCCATAACTGACGATGACCGTCTCGGCCTCCTGTCCCTGCATCTTATCGACGGTATCCACGAACGGCGGGTAGTCCCAGGCCCGCACCCTGGTCAGGTGGCTCCGGATGGCGCCGATCTGGGCGTGGTGCGGGCTGACGATGAAGAGCCCATGTCGCCAGAAGAGGTAATCCCCGTCCTCCGTCGCGGGGTAGGGCTTCCCCGACTCCGGATCGATGAGTCGCTCCCGGAGCGTCCCGGTGAGCCGGGCGACCAGCGCCGCCTCGACAGGGTTTTCGATCGTCGTCTGGACGTTCTCGAGCACGCAGAGCACGAGCGGGTATGCCGGGTCGAGGATCCACTCGAGGCACTCCTCCCCCGGAGCCGCCGGGGGAGGAGCCGGGGCAAGCGCGATCCGCCGGCTCCCGATCACGTCGGTCGCGGGGGCGTACCCGGTGCCATACAGCGTCTCTGCCGGGAACCGGGAGAGGGTGCGGTTCATCCGCCAGTTCTCCTGGAGCTGGCAGGTGTAGACGGGGTTCTGGGGGTCGTCACGGTGCCGGAGGTAGGCGAATATGGAATCCTCAAGCCCGGGCAGGCCGTCCTCCGGCACCGGGTAGTCGCCCTGGATGACCGGGGGAAGCTGCAGGTCGTCGCCTGCAAGGATGAGCCTTCCTCCGTCGGCAAGCACCGATATCGCCATCGCAAGCTCGGTTGGTCGCATCTGCGAGGCTTCATCGACGACCAGCAGGTCAAGCGACGGGAGGACCTTCTCGAGCCTGCCGAAACTATGCACCGTCCCGCCGATGAGGAGAGAGGGGTAGCCGATGACGGTCTCGGCCCGGTCGTGGGGCAGCACCTCCAGACTCCGCCTGCCCCGGAATGTCTGGAGACTCCTTAATTTATAGATCGGGAGCGCGGCCGTGAGACCGAACTCGTCGACCGAGTCCTGCACCTTGACGAGCAGGTTCTCGATGGCGGCGTGGGTGAACGCCGTAACACCCACCCGGATCGGTTCCCCGTGCGCCCTCCTGGCCCTGACCAGGGAGAGGAGCGCCGTGGCCAGGAAATGCGTCTTCCCGGTGCCCGGCGGACCCCAGACCAGGGTCAGGCGGTTTGTCAGCATCTGGTGAAACGCCCGGGCCTGGCTCCGGGTAAACCCGCCGCGACCGAGAGCAAGTTTTTCTGCATCGGCGATGACCTCCGCTGACTCGGCGACCGGTTCGGCGAACCCCTGCGGGTCCCGCAGGAGCCTGATGAAGGGGTTCCCGGGCTGCGCATCCAGGGTGAGGAGACGGTCAATGTAGCGCGGCGCGGTGAAGTCGGTGAACCGGGGATGGAGCACCGCACGGTCGCCCTCGGCGAAGGGCGGATAGTCCCGGCCGTAGGTCACCTCCAGCACAAGACCCCTGACCTCTCCAGCGCTCCGGTTGACGATCTCGTCCCTGACCCTGGCAAAGCAGACCCCGCTCTTCCCTGGCCCCGGGCTATCCCGGTAGCGGAGGTCGTCAAACGCCAGCTGGGCTTCCTCCCCCGCATCTCCCTCCGGGACGAGGAGGTAGCCAAACGCTTTTGACCGCTCGTAGATCGCGAGATCCAGGGGATGGAGCAACCTCCAGAAGTTCCCCTCGCTCTTCTGGAGCGGGATGCTGGTCCCGTCCTGGACCCGCAGGGCCCACGGCCTGCTCCTGAGTTCCTGCACCCGCCGGGCGCCCATCGTCGACTCGTAGTCGGTGATGAAGAGAAGACGCGAGATCTCGGGCATATCGGCGTCCCAGGGGCGCGGGAACTCAAACTTCTCAGGCCATCGCACGAGACTGCCCCTCACCCGTTCCCGGAGGCCGTCAAGGACACTGCCCGTCGCAAGCAGCCGCCGTGATAGCTCCTGCCTGACCCAGTCTACAGCCTCAGGTCGCTTCCCGCTCCATGCCATGATGATGGCGTCGCTCTTGAGCGCGTTGCTCTGCTCATACCAGAAGAGGTCGCCCGGGTTGAGGTGATACGCAAACCGCGATGAGGGGATGGCCGCCAGGACCTCAGGCAGCCGGAGAGCGAAGGGGACGGGGAGCGCCAGCAGTCGTCTGATCTCCCGGGTGATGACGACGAGCGGGAACGAGACCGTGGTGCCCGGGTGGCTGGATCCCAGGGTGATCCCGGGGTCCTGGTAGTAGAACCGCAGCCGCATACCCTCCTCCGCCGTTGCGGGGTCGTTGATCGCCTCCTCAAGCACCCTGGTGAGGAGTTCCTCTTCGTAGGTCTCGTAGACGTAGGTCTGGACCGATCTCTGGTCTGTCCAGTTCCTGCCCTGGTTATAGTCGTGGACGGCTGCAAGCTCGGCGGTGAGCGCCCTGACAAACTCCTGCCGCACCCGGGCGCAGTCACCAGGGTCCTGGGCGACGAAGATGGCTTCGTGTGAGGGGGTTCCATAGACCTCTGTACCTTTGAACCGGCGCAGCCCCAGGGCGTATATCCGGTCAGAGACCGGGTCTTTCTGGAGCGTCAGGATGATCCCGATATCTTCGTAGATGGGGAGGGCAAGCGATCGCCCGGGCTTGCGGATGACCTCACCGGCCTGCAGCGCCCTGACGGTCGCCCGCAGCCGGTCGCCCTGACCGGCAAGCGACCCGCAGTCATCCAGGTGACGGTCACTTCCTGAGGATTCAAGGAACCTCGCAAGGTCGGGGAGGGTGTTGATGGACTCTTCAGGGTTCCACGGGGCTTCCCTGAGGTAGCGCCGCGCGATGGATGAGAGCCCGGGGATCTGCGAGACCGAGGCGCAGGCTTCCGCCTCCTCGCGGCAATGATGGTAGAACTCGCAAGACTCACATCGCGGCGTTATATGCCAGGCCAGATCCTCAGGCGGGCCTGCAAGGATCCCGCGGAGGCGGTACCTGAAGAAATCCTCGAGCACCCGAATATTGAGGTGCAGGCTGAAGGGCTCGGGTCTATCTTCCCCGTAGAGCCAGATCCCTGCCCGGTCCATATCGACCGGACGGTCGATCCCGAGCAGGTCCAGGGCGTGGTCGAGGATCATGGCATAGAGGGTTGCCTGGATACGATGACTGACGCTGAGGTCTTCGCTGGCCTTGATATCGATGACCTGCAGGATTGCCTCCCCGTCACTCCCCTCACCGAGCCAGACTAGGTCAGGGCGACAGGGGGAGAACCGGTGTACCTCAGGGTCAAGGCCGTAGTTGCGCAGGAAGTGGATCGATACCGGGATGGTCGCCTGGTAGACCGCCTCCCCGGGGGCGAGCCGGGCGAGGAGGTTGAAACTCTCCTCGATGGAGAACGACCGGTCGGTGATGGGCCCGGCCCCCTCGGGGAGCCGCACCCTCCCGGCCAGTTTTCTGCGGACCACCTCTTCCTCCCACCTGATGCCCGCGTCCAGGAGGGCCCGGGTGGTTGGGCTCTGGTCAGCCGCGACCACCGGGATGCCGGCTCTCTCGCGTTCCTGCTCCGGGGTCGCGTGGTAGCGGAGGTAGCGTTCGCAGTCGTGGTAGAAGAACCAGCCGATGCGTGATGGACTGAGGTTGAAGCGGGGCATGGATGATCGTGGGGGTCCTGGTTGTGACTCATTGTTTGTGCGGTTGGGGGAAAACAGTTGTTATTCAGGGTCTTTCGAAGTCAGGAGTGGATGGTCCCTTCAGCGGAGGAGCGCGCTAATGTACCAGGGACCGACTATCCTGAGGTCCTGTCCGGTCGTTGTGGAGGTTCAACTACCTCGGTTAAAACCAGGGGGCCTGCTGGCTGCAGTCACGATAAAGTATACGTTTACCGTGTCGGCAAGGCTGGCTGTGGTCCGCTCCTTCAGCCGTCGGTCTCGTTGATCACCGGCAGGGTGATGTCAGGCGGGATCAGGACAGTATCGATAGCGTAGATAACACCGTTCGCTGCCGGGATATCGGCCTGAATCACCCTTGCACCGTTCACAGTCATGCCCTCGCCAGTGGTGTCGACGATGATGGGACTGCCCTGGACGGTCACGATGGTGCCACCTCCGGATACCGGGTCCTCACCCGGAGGAACCACGTGGTAGAGCAGAATCTCGGCCAAGTTGCCCTTTGGGTCCATCATGAGTTCGTCCAGCGTTCCGGGCTGGAGCCGGTCAAACGCTTCGTCAGTGGGCGCAAAGACCGTGTATGGCCCCTGACCTGCGAGTAGCCCCTCAAGCCTGGAGGCGCCAAGCGCCTGGACAAAGGTTGAGAAGTTGCCATCCTGGACCAGGATTTCATCGACCGGCATCAGGTCCTCGTCGACCGGCATTCCGGCAGCCGGCTGGTTCTGGTCGCCGTCCTCCTGGAGATCTGTGCAGCCGCAAACAAGAGCCGCTGCTACGAGGATGAAGGCAACCATGAGTGGTGTGAAGGTCTTCCGCATAATCTTCCACCTGGAGGGGAATGTATGTACTTCTGCTCCCGTTCTCTTCCCCGGGCATATATAAATCTTGGGCTCCGGCGCCCGGTTTTCAGCTCTCTCTTCTATTTCCAGAGCTCAGGTCGGGACCACGACCACGTTGGCGGCCCCGTCATCACGCCGGCGGTCCTGCGTGCTTCACCTCTGGTGCGGCGAGCATCTCTTCGCAGAAGGCGATCGCTTCTGCAACCCTGCTCTTCTGGTAGACTAGAGGTTTGATGCATGGCCTCTCCGGAAGCCCCCTGATCACTGAGAATACCTCTGACCAGGGCACCTCGTCGGTTATCGACGGCGGCCTGAGGTTGCTGTGGATATGGAAGGCCTTCAGGGCTTCGGGCGGGATCTTCCGGAGCGATCGCGCAAAATCCTCCTTCGCGACCGCATGGAGGTGTCCGGGGTCGAGCGCTATCCCGGTAAGCCCGGCGATCCCGGGATGGAGGTCGGTGAGTGTCTCCCAGAACGCCTGCATCTGGCTCCCTGTAGATATGCTCTGGTCCTTGTGGTTCTCGAGCAGTACCAGCGGTTCTACCCCGAAGGCTTCCCGGTGGGCGGTGATCAGTGTATGCATCCCAGCAGCGATATCAGCATGATCGTTCTTCCAGTCGCCGGGGTGAATCTCAATGACATCCGGGGGGATGCCTAGAAAATCCTCGATCTCAAGGAGCATATTCCCAAGAGCGATCACCCATTCCGGGTCGCGCCACCGCAACTCTGCCTTCACCTGCCGGCCATGATGGTCTCTCCGCGGTAGGGCCGGTTCTGTGTGCAGGACGTACCTGAGTGAGTAGGGGAGGTCAGTCTCCTGCTGGTAGAGCTGCTCGATGGACAACCGGGTAAGCATGGAGCCGATATCCTGCCCGGTCCGCTCAACCTCGGTCTTGTTCTTGATGAAGTCACCAGGGATCTCGACATACGTGCACCCAAGCGGTTCAGCGAGGCGCCAGCGTTCGAGGAGCCCGCCCCGCCTGGATACTTCCGTGACGTTTGGGTAGATGTAGTCTGCACCAGGCATGACAATCAGGCTATGCCATGGTAGGGATGGTACAAAAATCTTGGGGATGGACTGAGATATCCTGTCTCAGGGCGTCGCCGGGAATATACCAGGATATCTGCCAGGATACCCCGGTTCAGACGTATCTCCGCCGGTCATCGAGAAATATCGATGGATACCCGGGTATAGGTGCAGGAGGCACACCTCCCGCTGCGATCATTCCCGTCTTGCGTTTTGTCAACCAGCGTGCTACAGATTTGTCTATTGAGCGCCCCTCCCTATCTGCGGTTTCTCGATTGAGCACTCCCAAAAATGGGATGTCGGTGCTTCTATCCGGGTAACGTCTTCAGCGTATTTTCTCTGGTATGAAGGCTCGGAAGGAAAATCCAGCATATCTTCTTCGATACAGCAATTTTGGAATAAGATTATTATAAGAGTGATGATACTGCAGTGCAGAGCCCTGTGCTACTGCTGCAGGTACCCCACGCTTCGCAGGAGCCCCGATCATCGACCACAAACCCGCAATATGCATAGTGATTACCCTGCCCCCAGAAGATGGGGGTGGTACCGTGAATGCCGGTATGGATTTGCAGCACGTCTGCCGGGGCAGAGACGATTCAGAGGTAAGTCTATGCAACACGGTATGTATTATTGGGCCTTTCTCCTGGTGGCACTCGCACTCATAGCGATTGCGGGCACGGCGACGGGAGAACTTCCAGTCACCTGGAACCAGACGTACGGAGGACCTGTAGCCGGTGAGGCAGCATATGCAATCGTCGCGGACCCCGGTGGGGCTGGATTTTTCCTTGTAGGTGAGACTGCATCGTTTGGGAGGGGGAAGTCGGACGCCTGGGTGGTCAGGTTGACGCCGGAAGGCAACGAAGAGTGGAACATTACCTACGGCGGGGAGGAGGCCGACACCGCCCGATCCGTCATCGAGACCGGTGATGGCAACCTCCTCATTGCGGGCAATCTCACCTTTGCCACCAACGAGACGCGGCTGGATACTGACGCCTGGATTGTGAAGATTGACCCGTCAGGCAACGAGATCTGGAACCGGACCTACGGTGGGCCGGACGTCAACGCGTCGGCAAACGCAGTGATCGCGACCGATGACGGCGGCTACATCTTCGTAGGCTCCATCGCGCCCTGGGGAGGGAACGAGTCCGACGCCTGGGTGGTCAGGCTGAACGAATCGGGTGATAAGGTCTGGGAGAGGAGATGGGGCGGGGCTGGAAACGACACGGCAAACACCGTCACCCGGATTCCTGATGGCGATTTTGTCTTTGCCGGCAGGACCGCGTCGTCGGGGGCTGGCATGGCCGACGCCTGGGTGGTCAGGCTGAATGCATCAGGTGACGAGGTCTGGAACAGGACGTTCGGGGGCCCTGATGACGACGATGCCCGGGCGGTGATCAACACCACAGACGGCAACCTGCTCATCGCCGGCACGTTTACAGAGAGGCCCGATAACGAAACTGTCGACACTGATGCCCTTCTCATTAAACTCACGCCCGCCGGGGATATCATCTGGAACTGGATCTACGGGGACGTGGGCGTTGATGAGTCGGCCAGTGTAGTCATCGAGACCGCCGACGGCGGCTATGTATTCGCCGGGGAGACCGGGTTTCCCGGTGTGGATGACACCGATGCCTGGCTCGTCGGAACCGACGCTGAAGGATCGGTGGCGTGGAGCAGGACTTTTGGCGGCATAAATCCCGGCGATCGGGCCACCTCGGTCCTGCAACTCGCAAAGGACGAGTACATCTTTACAGGGGCGTTCAACGCAACGGAGAGGGGAGGAGCAGTAAACGCGGACGCCTGGGCCGTGAGATTGGGAGTTGTCACTGAACCGACGCCGGCACCAACACCAACACCCACAGCGGTACCCATCAAGCCCCCGAAAGCACCGGTCGTGCACCAGAAGCCAGCGATAACGGTGGCCCCGACGGCGGCAATAACGACGCCGCCGGTCGCGACCGCAACCCCGAAGCCGATGATAACCAGAGCTCCGACGGAGGAGATCTCGGCGCCTCAGTCCTCCACCCAGACTCAAAAATCCGCAAAAAAGCCGACGGTGACAGAAACGCCGAAACCGATCCTGACAGAGAGATCAACAGAGAAACCAACAGAAGAACCAACAAAGAGACCGGACGATGGAGACAACAACGATGATCTGGACGATTCCAGGGACAGCAGCTCGTTTTCAGGGATGGTCTGGTACGACCTGAACGCAAACGGCATCCGTGACCCGGGTGAGCCAGGTATCCCCGGTATCAACGTCCGGCTGATCGGCAGGCGGACCATGATCGACCATGCGGTCACCGATTTCGACGGTTCATACCGGTTCACAATCACTCCTCCCACAGGGGGCTACGCTGGCATTGAATTCCTTATACCAGATGGTTACTCCTGCACCATCCCTGGCCTGGACAATGACGCCATCCAGACGAGCGAGACCGTAGCATTTGCGGAAGCTGGAGCCGGGGGAGACAGCCTGAACGCGGGTCTTGTCGGGAAATACCAGACCGGAACCCCGGCGGCAGCGTATGGATGGATACGCGGAACGACCTGGAGCGACGATAACCAGAACGGTGTCAGGGATGAAACCTATGGCATAACCGGCGTCGAGGTCCGGCTCCTGGACGCAGACGGCGCTGTGGTGGCGGCTCGCACGGGATACCATGACTACTACACCTCTATGTACCTCTTCGGCCCCCTTCTGCCTGGAGAGTACTCCCTCATGTTCACCCCGCCGGAGGACTACATCTTCACAGAACCCGGCAAAGACAGCCATGCTGACCCGGTGACCGGTATGACCAATCCATTCATGGTCGGCGGGGGTGACACGGTCGTCAGGGATGCCGGGCTGATCCCCTCCCCCACCACGGGATCCGGATCAGCACCTGAGCCGACCTGGACCGTGCCACCTGCAGATGCAGATGGTCCCGATGAACCAGAGGGTGAAACCATAGATGGGGATCGGGAGAACAAAGACGGCGAGGAGCAGGAAGCTACGAATGATGAGACTGCTGACGATGAGAGGAAGGTCGATGCCGAGGGCGCTGATGATGAGAAACAGAGAGGAGAGACCGTAACCGATGAGCCGCAGGACTCCGACGATGCAGGCGACAAACAGAAAAAGACGGAAACAGAGGAAAACGACAGTTAGGATATCAAAGAAGAAAACACCGGGACGATGGTAGCGGCCCGGGATGGAACAAGAAAAGCTGAATGAGCAATAACACCATAGCAGGTTGCTACGGTGCGCTAGATCCTCGGTGACTGCTCCCCCCACCAAAGTTGGGGGGAACAGTCACTGTACTGGTTATTCGGTGATCTATGCACCAGAATAGTAGCCTCTTTCCCGGGAGATGCCTGCCAGCCAGACACCCACGATTCGCCTGACGAACCAGAGTATTGGTCGCCGGAGAGAGTGGTTACTATAATAAATAACCAATTGTAATCAACCCCCTGCGGACGGCGTTGCGAGCACATCTCCCGAGTTGAACATGGACCATCAAAACCACAGATACCACAACCAGCAGCCCTGACCCGGCACGCCATTTCACTCATCCCCGGGCAAACACGAGCGAACACAGGGACGCATGAGAGGATGACAACAAGCCAGAAGATGCTAGATGAAGAAAAATCTCTGTTTGAGCGTAGTGCTGCTGGCCTGCGCATTCGTCACGGCATCGAGCGCTGCCGCGGTGGACTTCTCAGTCGTCTGGAACAAAACCTCCGGCGGGCCGGACGCAAACGACTCGGCATATGTGCTTCTCCAGCAACCGGACGGGAGAGGATACCTCTTTGCCGGTGATACCAGTTCATTCGGGGCCGGCGGGGATGACGCCTGGGTGTCAACAACCTGACCGAAACCGGCGACGAGGTCTGGAACAGAACGTTTGGTGGTCCTGAGAACGATACCGCCCGGGCGTTGATCAACACAACCGGCGGCAACTACCTCTTTGCGGGCTCGTTCATCTACGTGACCAATGCTACGCGGAAGGATACCGACACTGGGTCGTGGAACTCGCTGTAAAACCGCAGGCTGTACCGAAACCACACCAGAAACCGCCAAAACCACCAAAGGTCTGCCCGCCGTGCCCGAAACCGACAACAAAACCCCGGCGCACGCCCACCACCGTCGCACCAGCAGCCATCGGGGACTTCGTCTGGAACGACACCAAACGCAGACGGCATCCAGGACGATGGCGAACCAGGGTTTGGGGGTGTCACCGTGAGGCTCCTGGACGCAGAGGGCAACCCGGTCACCGGCGGTGCGGGGAATCCGCTTGAAGCAATCACCGGGGACGATGGCAGGTATGCCCTACAAGGGGAGATCGGGCAGACCTACGTCCTCGAGTTCGTCCTGCTAGCGAGTGCCGCGTTCACGACGCCAGATGCGGGTGATGATACCCGCGACAACGACGCGAACCAGACTACCGGCAGGACCGAGAAGATCACTCTCAAGGCAGGGGAGATGCAGGATTGGTGGGATGCCGGACTCGTCGTGCCCCAACCAGAGGTAACCGGCCAGAACGGGGGTATCGTCTGGATTGACGCAAACAAAGATGGTATCCGGAATGAGGACGAAGCAGGGCCCCCCAACGCCTCAGTAACTCTTTACTACGCAAACGATACACCCGTTAACGCCACAAAGACCAATATGGTAGGGCGATATCTCTTCACCGGCCTGCCGCAGGGAGATTACTATCTGGCCTTTGACCTGCCGCAGGGCTATACCTTCACGGCCGCGGGTCAGGGCGATGATGATACCCGCAACAGCGATGCAGACCCGGAGACCGGGAGAACCTCACCCGGGATGCGGGGGTCGTTGTGGAGGTTCCACTCCCGGTGGAGCCCTGTTTTGTCACTGGCACGGCCCGGATTGACACCAACGCCAACGGCGCATGGGACGCAGATGAACCCGGTATGCCGGGTGTCGGCGTGGAACTCATGAGGGCTGACGGCTCGCCGGCAGGCGCAACAACCACCGGGGGCGGCGGTGGGTACACCTTCAGTGTCGACGAGCCAGGGGCCTACTTTCTCAGGTTTGCGCCGCCTGAGGGTTCAGATTCACCACACCCGACTTCGGGAGCGACGTCGACCCCGGGACCGGCACAACGGATACATTTGACGTTGCGCCGACCGCGACGGTGACGCGGGACGCTGGGTTGGTCAGTGAGGTCCCAGAGGAGGCACCGATAATACCAGAGGAGACGAAGGTCGAAGAAGAGACCTGAGCACCTGGATACCTGCTGCATCGAGGTACCTTTGCAGGATCTGCCCATTTTCGTGCATGAGGCAGATCGCCGGTCCCACGTGGAAGGATGCGAAGCAACCACATATCCTTCGTGTCTTTTCGCGTCCTTCCCACGTGAGTCAGTCGGGGGTGCCTGGAATTGTCAAATATCCTGGAGCATTTTGCCTCATCTTGCGGGTTCTGGAGCTTGAGGTGGGTGGTCAGTCGCACGCGAAGCAATGGCGCACATGGGGCTGAAGCAGAGGCTGCACCCATAAAAACCTCCGGAGGTAACTAGGCTGCTGGGTACACATGAATTTTGCGCCGGGATGGATGAAAGGAGGGAGGAGGTGAGAGTACAGCGAATAGGCATCCTAATTCAAGGAAAGGGAGGGATCTCCCATTCTCCAAACTAATGAAAAAACCACTCACCGTTGTTATGAGGAACGCATCGATCCTCACCGGTTCACGGGAGTCGCGGGAGAGCACGTCACTGGTGTTTTGCGACGTGCTGCCTGAGCATCGTCCCGGGCCTGTAGCGGTCGGCGATATCAAGCGCTGTCGCGCGCAGGGACGCGTGCTCGGTTATGCAGGTCGCCGGCGGCGCGGTCTTCCGGAGGATCGCGGAGGTGTTCTCGGTGATCTGGATAAGTTCGGTGGCTATCACAGCATCGAGCCAGAGGAGGTCGCGGAGCATCTCTTTAAGTTCTTCATCCGGTTGCATGCATGAAGGTAGGGAGCCCTTCCACATCAACCGTTGTGAACGATACCTGTCCTGATGAAGCAGACCTCTCCCTCGAGGGGACGTGCCGACGTATCGAGGCGGTGTTTGGATGGTGGCCGGGCACAAACCGGAATCCTCTTCCTTCCTGGAAGACGGCCCGAGGATCATCATGGAGCTGATCGACCGGTATCGCGGTTGCCTGCTCGGACTGGCCACCGGCGATGCCCTTGAGGTACCGCTCGAGTTCAAGGCGCCCGGGACGTTTGAGCCCATCACCGGGATGCTCGGCGGTGGATCCCGTAACCTCAAACCGGGGGAGAGGACTGAGTGAGGGGGCATCCTTCACAAACAACCATCCACACGCCCAAACACCCTATTCGTAACGCTTATCCTGATGGCTCTCAAGATCTCCCGCAACCAGGTGTGAAACGCGTGGGCTACATCGACGAAATAAAAAGGGTCGGAAGGGACGCCAATCCCTTCTTTACACTGATGGGTATCGTTGTAGACGAATTCGGGGACGGACGGGCGCGCCTAACCATGGATGTCCGGCCTGATATGCTCAACGGCGCTGGATGGCTCCAGGGTGGGGTCTACGTGGCGCTTGCGGACGAGGCGATCGCGCTTGCGCTCTACACGCTTCTTGCCAATAACGAAGAGATCGCCACGATCGACGAACACACCAGTTTCATAAGAGGCGTCAATACCGGGACAGTCACCGCCACCGGCAGGGTTATCAGGAAAGGACGCCGGGTGGCGTTTGCAGAGGGGGAAGTCAGGAGCGCGGCAGACGGAGCCCTCCTTTCCCGGACGTCGGCATCGTTTGCGGTCATCGCAAGGTAACACCCACCATGACAGAGACCCTGCTAGAACCGCCATTCCACTGACAGCGATTCTGCAGGAACTGCCAGAACAATACATTCTCAAGACCAGAGATCACATACATAAGGTGGAGACTTTAGAACAACCAGAGGGGAACGAGAGTTTGAAGTATATCGTTGTAACCGGCGGCGTCATGAGCGGACTCGGGAAAGGCATCACCACCGCGTCCATCGGCCGCATCTTAAAAAACCGCGGCTACGAGGTAACAGCGGTCAAGATCGACCCCTACCTGAACATTGATGCCGGCACCATGAACCCCGCCCAGCACGGTGAGGTCTTCGTTCTCTCCGACGGCGCGGAAGTCGACCTCGATCTCGGCAACTACGAACGGTTCCTGGACATCAACCTTAAATCGATCCACAACATCACGACAGGGAAGGTCTACCGGAGTGTCATCGAGAAAGAGCGGCGCGGAGACTACCTTGGCGCGACCGTCCAGATCATCCCCCACATCACCGACGAGATCAGGCACTGCATCAGGCGTGCAGCACAGGAAGAGGTCAACGGTGGCAGGACAGCAGAGATCTGTCTGGTTGAGGTCGGCGGCACGGTCGGCGACATCGAGAGTATGCCTTTTTTGGAGGCGGTCCGCCAGATGCACGCCGAACTTGCGCCACAGGATATGGTCCTGGTCCATGTCACCCTGGTTCCTGCGGACGCCATGGGGAACCTCAAGACCAAACCCACCCAGCACTCGGTCAAGGCACTCCGGGAACTCGGGCTGCAGCCTGACATCATCGTGGGCAGGAGCAGCGAGATGATAGGGCCTCAGACGAAGAAGAAGATATCCGCCTTCACCGACGTCCCGGTAAAAGCCGTGATCTCCGCCAAGGACGTCCCCGACATCTACCAGATCCCGATGGAACTGGAGAAGGAAGGACTTGCGGAGGTCATCTGCGACTACCTGGCCATCGAGAACAGGGAGCCGGACACTGAATGGTACCGGATCGTCTCGCGGGAGTACACAAACCGGGTAACGGTCGCTATCATCAGCAAGTACGGGATCGAGGACGTCTATATGTCCATCAAAGAGGCGCTCAAGCACGCCGGAAGAGCGCTCTCTACCGAGGTGAACATCCGGTGGCTGGATGCAGAGATGTTTGACCTCCGGGATCTCGCCGACGTCGACGGCATCCTGGTCCCGGGTGGATTCGGCAAGCGTGGCGTTGAAGGCAAGATTCGGGCGATCCGGTATGCGCGCGAGAACAAGAAACCCTACCTTGGCCTCTGCCTCGGCTTCCAGCTCTCGGTGGTCGAGTATGCGCGGCACGTCCTCGGCATCCCTGATGCCACCAGCGAGGAGGTGGGGCCCGGGACGCACGTCATTGCCCTCCTCCCCGAACAGGAGGGGATCTCCAACCTCGGCGGGACGATGCGTCTTGGGAACTGCACCGTCACCCTCAAGGAGGGTACGATGGTTGCCGACCTCTACGGCACGACCATGACCGTGGAGCGACACCGCCATCGCTACGAGGTGAACCCCGATTTCATCAGCGACCTCGAAGACGGGGGTCTCATCTTCACAGGAACCTGTGGCAGCCGGATGGAGGTCTGCGAACTCCCGGATCACCCCTTCTACCTCGCCACCCAGTTCCATCCAGAGTTCAAATCGAGCCCGACAAACCCCTCCCCGCCCTACATCGGCTTTGTAAGCGCGTGCAAGAAGAATAAGGCATCTACCAGGGCCAGGTGAAAATAGCAACCATGGTAAACGTCGAGAAGTTCATTGAGGCGGCGATCCGGCAGATACGAGAGACTGCGGGTGAAGAGAAGGTCGTGATGGCGCTCTCCGGAGGTGTGGACTCGTCCGTCTGTGCGGCGCTCGCTGCCCGGGCCATCGGTGATGCGCTCGTCCCGATATACGTCGATACCGGGCTCATGCGAAAAGGAGAGACCGAGCGGATTCGGTCGCTCTTCTCTGATATGAACCTCCATGTCGTGGATGCAGGCGACGAGTTCTTTGAGGCCCTCAAAGGAGTCACCGATCCCGAGGAGAAGCGCAAGGTCATCGGCGAGAAGTTCATCAGGATCTTCGAGCGGGAGGCGAAGCGTACGGGTGCGACGATGCTCCTGCAGGGGACCATCTACCCGGACCGCGTCGAGAGCGAGGGGGGCGTCAAGAGCCATCACAACGTGGGCGGCATGCCCCTTGATATCAAGTTCAAGGACGTCATCGAGCCGCTTGCCAACCTCCACAAGGACGAGGTCCGCGAGGTGGCGGGCGGGCTCGGGCTCCCGGCGGAGATCCAGCACCGGATGCCCTTCCCGGGACCGGGGCTTGCCGTCAGGGTGCTCGGGGAAGTGACGAGAGAGAAGATTGCGATCGTTCGGGAAGCAAACGCCATCGTCGAGGAGTGTCTGGTGGAAGAGTTCTGCCCCTGGCAGTGCTTTGCCGCGCTCCTTGGCCTCGGAACCGGGGTGAAGGGAGGCGTCAGGCTCCACGGCTGGATCGTTGCGATCCGGGCCATCCAATCCAGGGACGGCATGACCGCCGAACCCCTGCTCCTCCCCTACGATACCCTCACCCGGATGGTGTCCCGGATCACCTCAGAGATCCCTGACGTCGCCCGGGTGGTCTACGACCTCACCCCAAAACCCCCGGCAACGATCGAGTATGAGTGAGAGAGACATGACTGAAGATTCACGGGTGCTTGATGCACGTTATTACATGCCCGCATTCGGCCGGACGATGAAGATTGTCCGCGGTGCGGGGTCGCGCGTCTGGGACGACCAGGGACGAGAATACATCGACTGCGTGGCAGGCATTGCGGTCTGCAGCACCGGACACTGCCACCCGGCGGTGGTAGATGCGATCTGCAACCAGGCCCGCCAGCTGATCCACTGCTCAAACCTCTACTACGTCCCGAACCAGGCAGAGCTTGCGGAGAGACTCGTTGAGATCACGGGACTCTCGAAGGCATTCTTCTCGAACTCCGGAGCGGAGGCGAACGAAGGCGCAATAAAACTCGCCCGTATCCGAACCGGTAGAAAGAGGTTCGTCGCGTTCGTCCACGGATTCCATGGCAGGACCTGCGGATCGCTCGCCATCACCCACAAGCCCGCGATCAGGGAGCCGTTTGAGCCGCTCTCGCCCCCCTGCACCTTCGTGGACTACGGTGACCTGGACGCCCTTGCTGAGGTCGTCGATAAGGATACCGCCGGGGTCTTCGTCGAGCCTATCCAGGGCGAAGCGGGTGTCCTGATCCCGCCTGATGGCTTCTTCCGGGGCATCAGGGATATCTGCGACGATGCCGGTGCGCTGATGATCGTCGATGAGGTGCAGACCGGGATGGGTCGGACCGGAAAGTGGCTTGCCATCCAGCACACCGGCGTCACCCCCGACATCGTCACCCTCGCAAAAGGGCTTGCAAGCGGGTTCCCCATCGGTGCGCTCGTCGCCCGGGAGGGACTTGAGTTTGGGAGGAGCGAACATGGGAGCACCTTTGCCGGAGGGCCGCTCGCCTGTGCGGCGGCGCTCGCCACCATCGGCGTCATCGAGGAGATCCTCCCCGACGTCCCGGCGAAGGGCGAACGGTTCATGAAGGGACTCAGCACCCACAACCCACGGGGCCGCGGTTTGATGATCGGCATATCGGTCGGCGAGCGGTGCCCTGAGGTGCAGAACACCTGTGCCGAGAACGGGGTGCTCGTCAACTGTGCCGCCGACGGGAACCTCCGGCTGATCCCGCCGCTGGTGATCACGGACGAGGAGATCGACACTGCTGTCGGTGTCATCAATGCAGCGCTTGGTTAGAGCATGTTTCTCGGGCGCCGGGGGGTACTCCTACGCCATGTCAGCGGAGGATGTTGCGCGAGAACACGGCATCGAACGGGTGGCCCGCCTCGCAAGCAACGAGAACCCCTGCCCGCCTTCGCCCGCCGTGATTGAAGCGGCAAGCAGAGCGCTCCAGGCAGCGAACCGCTACCCGGACACGCGGGCGGAGGGGCTTATTGAAGCGCTCCGGCGCTACCACGGCGACTACCGATTCGTCACCGGCGCAGGGATGGACGGCGTCATCGAGACGGTTATCCGGACGATCGTCGAGCCCGGAGAGGCAGTGGTCATCTCGACCCCGACCTTCTCCTTCTATGGGCTTGCAGCCACGGCGCACGGCGCCCGGGTCGTGAACGTCCCCCGCCGCGAAGACTTCTCGGTCGACACGGCGGCTTTCACCAAGGCCTGCCGCGGGGCTAAACTTGCCTTCCTCTGCTCCCCAAACAACCCCACGGGAAACTCGGTCACGCCTGAGGCGGTCGAAGAGATCCTCGAGGGGATGGAGGGGCTGCTCTTCCTCGACAACGCCTACGTTGAGTTCTCGGGTATCGACTACCGACCTCTTATGCGGCGGCACGAGAACCTGATCCTCGGTCGGACGATGTCGAAGATCTTCGCCCTCGCCGGGATGCGGGTCGGCTACGCGTTTGTTCCGGAGTGGCTGGAGATCTTCTACCACCGGGCGGCGACACCGTTTGCCCTGACCTCGGTCTCCCTCGCGGCAGCGGCCGCGGCTCTCGCCGACATCGACCGGGTGCGCGAGACGTGCGATCACGTCCGGCGGTGGAGAAGCCGGTTCCTCGAAGAGGTGCCGTTCCGTACGTTCCCCTCGGATGCAAACTTCGTCATGATCGATGTTTCGCCCCTGACCGGCGACGAGGCGGTTGAACGGCTTGCGGCAAAGGGCGTCCTCGTCCGGTCCTGCACCTCCTTCCCCGGGCTCGGCGACCACTACATCAGGGTCAGCATCGGTGAGGACTGGGAAAACGTTCGGTTCCTCGAGGCGATCAAAAATCTATGATGGTGGGCATCACGGGCACGCCCGGCACCGGCAAGACATCCATCGCGGCCGAACTCGCACGACGGGGCCATCGTGTCGTCCATGCGACTGATACGGTGCGGCCCTACATCATCGAGGAGGACCGTTGCCGCCAGACGCTGGTGGTGGACGTCGACCGGTGGGCGGCTGAGTTTGAGCCCCTCGACGGGATCGTCGAGGGGCATCTCGCGCATTACCTCCCCTGCGACCGGGTGGTGGTGCTCAGGTGCCGCCCGGACATCCTGCGGCAACGCCTGGCCCCCAGGAACTATCCCTCTGAGAAGATCAGGGAGAACGTCGAGGCAGAAGCTCTCGACGTCATCCTGATCGAGACACTTGAAGAACACCCAGGCGAGCACGTCTTTGAGGTGGATACAACCAGCCTCCCCGTTGGGGAGTGCGTAGACCGGATCGAGCAGTTTATCCGGGGAGAAATACCATCATCCTGCGGCTCCATCGACTGGACCGACTACCTGGACCTTAACGCATGACACTGGACCAGTTCAGACCTCACGTGCAGGGCATTGTCCAGCCCGTGGTGAACCTGACCCGAAAACTCGGGATAACCCCAAACGGACTCTCCGTTGCATCCTTTTTTGTATCGATACTTGCGGGTATCGCATTCTATGCCGGGGGCGTCATGCTTGGTGTCGTCATGGTCGCCCTCAACGCTGTCTTCGACGCGCTTGACGGAGCGCTCGCCCGGGACATGGGGATAGCAAGCCCCCGCGGGGACTTCCTGGACCATGTCATCGACCGCTACGCCGATATCTTCATCATCACCGGAATCTTTGCAGGCGGAGCAGCGCCCTGGCCGATCGGCGTCTTCGCCCTGACCGGGGTCTTGATGTCCTCGTACCTCGGCACCCAGGCACAGGCTGTCGGGGTCGGCAGGTACTACGGAGGCATTCTCGGCCGGGCAGACCGTCTGCTGCTGATTATCATCGCCGGTGTGCTCACAATCCTGATCCCCGGGGAGATCTATGGCTTAAACTACCTCGGATGGCTCCTCGTCATATTCGGCATCTTCGGGCACTACACCGCTTTCCAGCGGTTCGTCCATGTCTGGCGGAACATCGAGGATCTGTAGTCTTCGTGGCTTCGCGTGAGGCAACGCTGCGCCTGAAATGCTTTACGAGAAGATGACAGGAGGGTACTGTTTCTGCCGGGGCGCCGCTCACTTGCACTCCCCCCAAATCGGGCACCCGTCTCCGCCTTCGTCACCCCCGGAGGGGAACACCTCACGGAGGGTAAACCTGAACGCCGCGCCGAGATCCGGTCGCCCTTCCACCCGATCCTCTGCTCGAATAACGCCGCCGTAGCGCTCGATGAGCGTGCGGACGATAAAGAGCCCGAGCCCGTCGCCGCACCCAGCGGCCCGCCCTCGTTCAAACTGGTGAAAGATCGAGCCCTTCAGAGGGTCAGGTATGCCCAGCCCTGTATCCTCAACAGAGACCAGCACGCTCTCACCATCATAGTCCTCCACCCTGATAGTGATCTCGATCTCCGGACCGCCTAATTTAACAGCATTGCGGATCAGGTTCGCGAAGACCTCAGGGAGGAGATCATCTGCCCAGACCTGGCGGGGCGTACCCTCGAACTCAATCACAACATCAGGGAAGGCGGCGATCTCCCCCCTGATGACGGCATCAAGGTCGACCGGGCCGAGGTCAGCCGACTCCTGATGGATGCGACGGATTGTGGTCACGTTCGAAAGTATCTCGGCGCTCTTACGGATGCTGCTCTGGATCTTTCGCACATACAGGGCAGCCTCTCCTCCCAGCATCTCGATCAGGAGGTCGGCGTAGAGACTCGAGACATTCTCGGCGTTCTTGATGTCATGCGTCATGATATCCAGATAGAGGTTCGCTTCCCGGTTCGCCGCCTCCAGCCTTTTGTGGAGCATGCCCTTCAGGATACCAGACCCGATCTCCTTGCCTATCATCTCAAGCAGCGTCCGTTCCTCGCGTGAGAACGAATCCTTTGTCCGGCTCCCGGCGTAGACCGCTCCGACAACAACCGCTTCTGCGATGAGCGGGACGCAGGCAAGCGCCGTGACATCGAGTTCCTGGAGTATGCCTGCCTCGATGGAGTTGAGGTCAGGACGGCGCTCTATGTAACGGGGCTGGCCGGCGACGAATACGAAGTTGAACGGCCAGTGGTGGACCTTGATCACGCGGTTCCGGGACAAGCATGACGCCGGTACGCCTCTCTGGTGCTGCAGCAGGGCCCGCTTTCGGTCAGCATCGAGCATGTAGACGATGCCGACATGAAACCCCATCAGTTCAAGCGTCTTCTCGAGCGATTCCTCCAGGAGTTCGGCAAGAGAGAGGGAGGTGGCCGAGACGCTGATGATCTGGTTGAGGATCATGAGTTGTTCGTTGCGGATCCGGATCTCTTCTTCCGCCTGTTTTCGCTTGGTGATGTCCATCACGCCGGCGATCGAGCCCCGGAACTCACCGGAGTCGTCTACGAATGGCGATGCAATCAGCAGAGCGGTGATGCGGTCACCATCCTTCCTGACGAACTCGCACTCATACCGCTCCCTAACGCCATCCCTCCGGCAGGTCAGGCGATCCTGTATCACGGCACTGCAGGAGGGAGAGGCAAACGAGTGGAACGGCCTCCCGATCATCTCTTCCTGGGCATAGCCAAGCATATCAGCCATCCGCGGGTTGACAAACGTTGTGTGGGCATCCTGGTCAACCACCCATATCCCTTCGCTGAGGCTCTCCACAACGAGTCGGTACTTCTGTTCGCTCTGCTTGAGCGCGAGTTCAGCCCTTTTCCGGTCGGTGATGTCCAGTACACTGGCAAGACATCCTCCGGGGGCGCCGTCGGCATCGACGATCGGCGACATGACCACGAGCACATGGACGCACTCGCCGTCATTGCGGAGGAGATCCAGTTCGAACTCCTGCCTCTGGCCCTTCTGCCGGGAAAAAGGATTTCTGGCGTCAAAATCAATACTATCTGTTTTATCGAGGAACATAGAGACCGGCAACCCGACCAGGTGACTGGCAGGGTAACCGAGGATCTCTCCCATGCGCGGGTTTGCGAAAGTGATGACACCTGTCCCATTCACCATGAGGACCCCTTCATTGAGGTTTTCGACCAGCCTCCGGTACATCATCTCCGAGCGCCGGAGCGCGAGTTCCGTGCGCATCCGCTCCTGTGCGTACCTGACTGACCGGCAGAGCAGTTCCGCATCAATCCTCCCCCTGACCAGGTAGTCCTGCGCGCCGTGCTGCATCGCATGGAGCGCGGCCTGCTCATCTCCCATCGCCGTGATCGCGATGATCGGTATCCCGGGCGCCGCTTTCCGAAGGCGATCAAGGTCGGCTACCGCCTGACTGCCCGGGAGATCCAGGTCGAATAGCACGACCTCAACCGCGCCACCTGATACCACAGCAAGTCCATCCTCGAGGCGCTCGTGGTAGATCAACTCAACCTCGCGTCCGCACTCCTCGAACATCTCCTGGATGCTCGGGACGTCACTGCGACTCGTCCCGATCAACAAAATCCTCAATGATCCGCTCATGGTCTCACTCATGCGCAGAGCAGGCGTCTGCCTGTATCAACCGCAAATCCCTGGCATCCAGGCAGACGGCCGGCGGCCTCTCGTAGTGGTGGGTTGGAGGGGGCCTCCATCTCTCTCCATCGGAGACATCTACCGGTTGCGGGCGATCCCGGGCCCCGAAAGGGCACGAGCAACCAGAGCCTGACGGGCACAACCTGCGGTTCACACTTAATGTTATAGTACTAACGCCCCCCGGGAATTTATCTCTAGCCTGTCGACAGTGCCAGCTACTTCGGGTTAGTTAAAGAAAACGGTAAATCTACGGGGCTCCGCAGAAACATCCACGACGTGTCACGGGGACGATTCTATTTGCATCTCTCGTACAGGGCTGAAAAGCGCTGGTATAAGTCTCATCAAGGTCGAACCTTCAAGCTGCCGTGGGGACTTCTGCGATCTCTTTCCAGGGAGCAGGAGCAGCGGTTGCCAGAACCCCTGCCTGAGTGCCCTCGAACCATGGGGATGATGCCTATCCCATAGAGGATCTCACCGGTTCAGGGAGCCATCGGAACCCGAAAACCCTGAAAAATGGAAGAGGTCTACCCCCTCCTGTCCAGGTGGACATCCACCTGTGGGAATGGGATCTCAACTCCGGCCTCTCTAAACACCCTGACGATATCGCGGGTCAGGTCCCCCCGCACCCGCCAGAAGTTTGCCGTCTCTGTCCACGCCCGCAGGGAGAGGTTCACAGAAGAGTCACCCAGTTCACTGACGACGACCGCTGGTTTTGGCGATGGGAGTACCGCCTCGTGGGCTGCCATGAGATCGGTGGCGACTCTGATTGCCAGGTCAAGGTCACTGTCATAGGCGATCCCGACCTTGACCTCAACACGGCGGGTATCCATACGACTGGAATTTATCACCGGGCTCCCCCAGACGAGGGAGTTCGGGATGGTGATGAGGGTGTTGTCGGCCTTCACGAGCTCGGTTGCCATGATTCCGACAGACATGACTCTCCCGGAGATGCCCTTGATCTCGACGAACTCGTCCTTATCGATGGGGCGGAGAGCCGCCACCCAGACCCCGGCAGCGAGATTGGTTATGGTGTCCTGGAGGCCGAAGCCGAGGATGAGCCCTATCACCGCCGAGAGCCCGAGCACCACAGAGGAAACGTCGATCCCGAGCGTCGCGATGACGATGAGGACGAGGATCACGTAGAGGAGGATCGAGAGGAACCGGACAAGAAACTCGGTGACCAGTTCAGGCAGGTGTGACGCCCGGGAAAGCGCCTTTGTGAAGGCGGAGATGAGCACCTTCACCACAACCCACCCAACCAGGGCGACGATCACGGCGAGGACAACCTTTTCAAGCGTAATTTCGGATAATGGAATGGCAGTAGTGTTGAGAATATCTACAATCTCCATATACCCAAAGGTGACACGGGAAGTCAGATAATATTACATGGCCCGGTAGGGAAAAGAAGATAAAGCGTCGCCATAACCACATTCGCACCCACCACAGGGTCTGACCGGGGAGCAGCAGGTTCTCCGCAGCTCCCGGATGCACCGGTAGATGTTATGATCATGAGCAGGCCCGCACCTCGAAAAGGGGGGAGCGGGCATAATCCTGCCGCGGGGTGCCGTTCACTCCGAAGATCGTACGCCTGGAGACATAGCGCTGACGACCGGAAGGCGCGCAGCTGTCCGGTTCAGTAACCGGGTTGCTCCCGGACCAGGACCAGTCGCCGGGGATCGCGTACTTCCCGATCACGCCAGGGATCCGTAGACGCGCCTAGCACGCTGGTCCTCGAAAACCAGGGCGTAACTCCAGGCACCGCTGAAGCGCATCATCAGGCGTGGGCACGATCTTATTTATCCCGGAGACAAGGATACGATGAGCCGCTGCGTGAGACCATGCCTCCTCCATCCGGCTTCCGGTCTTACTGCACCCAATCACTCCGCTCTCCCTGATGATACGCCCAGGGCCGGGATCCGAAGACGTGACGTGCTGTCATAATGTGCCTCCACCATCATCACAACCTCGCCGGAGGTGTTCTCGCTCCCGGGGGCGTGGCGATCATGTTGTTTGAGTTCACCTCCCTGAAACTTCACCTCAAGCCCTGGTATACCGGCAAGCCTCGTGTAGAGATACTCGCCTGCGCCCGGATTCCGTTCGATCCAGACGCCCGTGTCGCGATCTCTTGCAGGATGGATGTTGTGTGCTGGAGTTCAGATCATCGATCACGGCAATGATCTCCGCTGTAGCAGAGTCATACTCCAGTTGCCCCTCAGTTCTGCTGGTGGCGTCTACTGGTGAGACCACGAGGAGGACCGTGATGCCGCGACCAGCAGCGCGCAGGGCAGCGCTCCCGGGAATCGAATGTCCTGGTGGTGTATGGAGGAATCACGTCTCGTGATAGATCATACAGTGCGTGCCGGTTCGCAACCAAGCGGTATATACTTCCGCCCGGGCAGAGAGGTCCCGAACGGGAGAAGAGACGCATTGCAGTGGGTTTTACAGGCAAGGCACCGGGTTCTCTGCCGCCGCTGGTAGCCCTCGAGGGCTAGGTATATACCGCATAAGCGAGATTGATTTGTATACCCGGAAGCCCGGGGAAGAAAAGATCATCACCTGAAACATACATGCCAGTGAGACCATCAGCAGGCGACGAATCGACCCTCCAGAGATGGATGCGGCTCGAGATCGGCAGGATCAACGATGGGGTTGTTGCGGAACGGAAACGTCTCTCCCATCTCCTGAGAGAGGGGCGTCCATCGTCCGTCACGAAAGGCGGAGGCGAGTACAACTTTGACCGTGGGACCCTTCTCCAGCTGGAGCAGGCCCTCCCCGAAGAATTACAGGAGCGGCTCCGGGTCCCGATCCTCTTCTACTTCGATTCAACAGTCCCTGACAGTTTCTTCCTCACTGATGAGGCCGCCCTGCAGGCCCTCCAGTGTCTGGAAGAGATCAGTCCTCTTCGGAGGATGCAGGGCGGGAGGCTCTGGGTAGCTAAACCCATCGTGTACGCTATCATGACCCGGTACCCGACGGCCGTGCAGATCATGATGGGATAGACGGGCTGGGATGCACCGGAAAAGGGATGAGGTCCGGTTCAGAGAGGCCGATCTCGCCGACATCAGGCAGCGGATCCACCGGCCAGATCCCCGGCTGGCGGCTGACGATATCGTACGCGGCCGGTGAGACACTCCCGGACCGGTCGCCGGTATCCCGGGTTTCACCGTCCGGCGAGGTTATGGGAGAGGGCTGATCCTGTGGTCCGACGACGATGCAGGCAACAAATCCGGCAATGACAAGCACCTGGATGGTGACAGTCAGTACCGTAGCTACTTTCTGCTGGTCCATCTCGATCACCTCGCATGCCGAATAGCAGCAATCTTATTTAAAATTTACTGAATTTTATAATACTTATTGCTATATAGTGCTACATATATTACCTACGCGTAATGGGTTTTCGGCGATCTTGCGCCCGTGCCAGAGGATCGCGTCCCCGTGATCTCCTGTCAACCGGAGCGTCAGGTACGCTGTCCAGGGTCGGTCTCTCTCCCAAAAGCCCTCCGGATCCGCTCAAACATCGGCAGAGAGATTTCATCTATCTGCAGGTCAAAGTAGTCCACCCATTCCGCGACGACCGCGAGCTGCCCCTGCAGGCCGTCGATGGTCTGTCGGAGCCGGCCAACCTCTTCCCTTCGCTCTTCCCGTTCCCGCTCGAGATCGGCAGCCAGACGCGCGATCTGACGTTCCTGCCGGGCCAGTGTCTCCCGCATCACCTGGAGATCGATCACCATCCCGGGGGGGAGCTGGAGACCGGTCCAGTCGACCTCAGCCGCCGGTTCCTCAGGAGCATCCGACACACCACCGGAGCGAACCTCCTCGATGATCTCTTCCGGGGTGAGACCTTTCCTGGAGAGGTCGATAAGTTCTCTGACAATCTGGACCGCGTTCCCGGAGAAGATCTTGACCGGGCCGATGGTCCGGTAGGTAAAGAGACTGTCGTAGGCCTGGATGAGCGCCCTGACATCCCGTTCGGAGAGCCCGGTGAGGTCTGCGATGTCGCCGATCTTGAGTTCTCTCTTGGCCATGCTACCACACTCTGCTCCCGCTCTTCATGAGCGAAAGCATTCCAGTACTTCTTTGTCGTCATCAAGTATAGGTACGTGCTGGATCGCGGGCTTTTTCCCTGCCTCCGTTCCAAGTACCTGGTGCCATGAACCGGGTCGAGGATGGCAGGATCCCGGCCGCCACGACCGTTGTGCGAAAGGCGGTACGGTCTGCCCGGCTCCAGGTGCGGCCGGATGGGACCCTGCGGGTGGTCGCGCCCCCGTCATTCGACGTCGAGGGGTTCCTGCAGCACAACGCGGCCTGGATCGAGGAACAGCGCGCGAAGTTCGACCGGCTTGCCGCCGGGGGGCGTGGGAAAGAAGATCAGCTCCTCCTGCATGGGCAGTTCTACCATCTGGTCCCCGGGGCCCGGTTTACGAAGAAAACAGGCAGAAGGCCCCTACTTTAGTGGGGGGATGAATGCCGTCCATCGACAACCTTATTATGCGTCGCGACAACATAATACTATAATGCGTAAGACATATCGGTATCGACTCTATCCCTCAAAGTCTCAAGTAACTCTGCTTGAGCAGACGCTTGAGATCTGTCGGTGGGTCTATAACGATACTCTTGCAT
>FZPS01000055.1_pt43 | contig 133091 bp, 110 predicted proteins | sample 1817821 | NCBI WGS metagenome assembly FZPS01 (sample SAMEA104158645, study PRJEB21678) | metagenome | place: Germany | collected 2015-04-21
TCAATTTGTGAAATCCAAATTTGACCATTTTTCTCTCCCGTTGTTGTATTTTTAATAGTGAATGATTCTACATTTAAACCAGTATATTCTTTTGTTGTATTTCGAATGTCTGCTAATTGTAATACAATTCCTTCATCATTTCCAAATGTGATTAGTCCACTTGTTTCACCTTCTACTGTATCCTTACCAGCAAGATAAGTAATTTTTATACTAGTAATTATTTGGTCACCTAAAGTACTAATTTCTAAAGTATTACCATTACCGTCTGCTTTATTAGCATATAATCTAATATTTCCAGCAGTGTTTAAGCCAATATTCTGCTGAGGTCCATTTTTATTTGCTGTTACATTAAATATACTTGGATCTAAACCTAATGCTTCAGCATTATTTCCTTCAACCATATTAGTTGTTGTTCCTTCATATTTTGCTGTAACAGTGGTGGTTCCTGCAGCCATAACGTTAATAGTGCTTGCTAAAAATAATCCTAATACAAAAGCTATTGCTATTGTAAATATCTTACTTAATTTTCTCATATTTACCACCAATTTGAATCCGATAAATCAAAATCTACTGAACTAACGCTTTCTGTTAAAACGTCGTATTCAAATTCAATTACTTCTAAAGTTGGTTTTTCATATTCTTTTCTCATTACTATCTCTCTCCTTTTAAAAAATAATTTTCTTTATTATATCACACGATAATATCAATTGATAGTATTTTCTTTTATATTACATAATATAACGCTTACAATTTTACAAACTTAAATATTTGTTTATTTTTGTATGTTCGGCCAATAATCTATTTTTGATTGTTTCGTCAGATACTTGATTGATTATATCTAATATTTGTGCGAGTTTTTGAGCAATCGTATCTGTTTCATTAAAGTTATTAATTGTTGATATTAAGTTAGTAAACGCAACATCATCCAATCTATGCTGATAATAACCGCTTGTTTTTTCTATGATGTTAGCGATATAAGCGTCAAATAATTCTTCATTGCTTGCGGTAGGTAAGACAATATAGTCTCTATGTAAGCCTACGAATGCTTCTTCTAACGGATTGCCGAATAGTTGTTTACTAGAAAACTTAGATACACCTTCAATATTCAAGTTTTCAACTATTTTTATTTGTTCGGGTACCATATATAACCCTCCGCCGTTACCTTCTGGAAAGATACCAGCAACTACTTCAGCATTGCCTTGAACAAATAATAACATACTCGATAGTTGTGAACTTAAATTATCATTATCTGCTGTATAAGCCATCGGGTTTAATTCATCTACCCAACCTGATCTAATCCATTTATCCCAGTCTTGTAAATAAACGCTTTGAGCGCTACTTAAACTAGTCATTACCGCTGCACTTATTTTAATGTCTGGGTTGCCTTCTCTAACTCTTGTTGAAATCATATTTACTGTGTCGTCTAATAATTCTTTTTTAAATGTTAACCAGTTGTTTCTAACTGTTGCGTTAGTTGTAATAAGTTCTTTCAAATCTCCTGTTAAACCATATTTAGTTTTAAACTTATTTTGGAAAGAATCAGTCCATCCCCAGTCTAGCAAATCACTTGTTGGACTACCAGAAATATAACTATATGTTCTTGTTACTGGATATCTAATAAAGTCGTATTCAAATCCATCTAAATCATATTTACTAGCAAGTTCATAAAAGATATCACTTAAGAACTCTTGAACTTCATCGTTACTAATATCTAAATAATACATACCGTTATAGTTGTCTTCATCATTAAATCCTTTTAAAAGCCAACCTTTTGTTTTATAGAAATCACTAACCCATCCATCCCCACAAATTAGTGTGTTTGTCCAAGCGTAAACTTCAATCCCTCTTAAGTGTGCTTCACTAATAAACGCATGTAAATAATCATCATATCCTTCATAGGTATAATTGACCGTTATTCTATGTGATAAATACTCGGAAGGATATACTGAAAAACCACCAAAATTAGTATTTAAATATATTCTATTTATACCAATGCTTTTTGCTTTGTTTAAAAACTTTTGAACTTCAAAAGTATTCATCTCGTTATAAGTTGTTGTGCTTCTTGCAGGATAGTGCCACATCGCTCTAACAGTTGCGGATTTTGGCTCTATTAGCATAAATCTCATTGTTAGGATTAATTCTTCTGCGCGCTTATATTCTATCGCAACATAGTCTTCTAAAAGACCATTAAAAACACTTATAACTTCATTATACATATTTTCTATTTCAACATAATCTAACGCCCACATTTCATTATTAGCATTAATTATTTCTTGTTCAACTTTATCTAACTCTATAGCTAAACCGACGATATTACTTATTTGAAAATTTCGATAAAGTTTAGCTTCATTATTTGCATATGTAATATAATCGCCAATTCTAACTCTATTGTTTAAAAGCGTGTTACTTGTTCCATGTCCTGATAATACAAAACCGCCTACTGGAATAGTTACTTTTGTTGCTTTTTCGATTACTATTCCTTCACTATTAATTGCTACTTCTAAACCATAAATATTTGTGTTGTGAGTTAGTGTTTCATCATAGTAAACAAGTTCGTTTGTTCCTCTTGGTCCACCATATTTAACATTTTCAAAAGTATAGTTTAAATTGCTTTCTACTTCTATTGTTTCTAACAAGTTTGTATAAGGCGTATAGTCGTTTAGAGCGAACTCACTAACATAACTTGCATATATTATTTTTTGCCACATAGCATTCACCGTTAAATGTCTAAAAATATTTGTTGTATCTTCATCCCAACCAATAAATTTATAACCTTCCTTTTCGACTGTTGGAGGTGTTGCGTCTTCTTGAAATGTTATTTGTTGTGTTTCTATTTCTATACCATCACTAACAAATATAATATTATATGTTCTTTTTTCATATATCGGTCTAACCGTTAGATCACTTGTAACATTACTGAAATCTATATCCCAGTTAAGAAAATTATGACCAAGAACTGTTGGCGCATTTGGAGCCTCTGCCGCTTCTCCTTCATTAACCTCTACTCTTCTTATGATTCCTTCATCAATGGTTAAAAATGTTACTGTATATTTTTTAATTATCTTCTCATAGACAGCTTTTACTATTAAATTGTTAGTAATCTCATCAAATTCTTTATCCCAACCAGTAAAATTATATCCTTCAACCTCTGGAGCTACTGGAGCTGTTGCAGCGTTTAAGTGAACAACCTCTTCAGTTTTTAAGTGTGCATCATCAAACCCTAAAAACTTAACGGTGTATGTTTTTTCTTTGTAAACAGCTGTAACATTTAAGTTGCTTGTAATATTGCTGAAATCAACATCCCAGTTAGTAAACTCATATCCTTCAACTGTTGGAGGTGTTGGGGCGTTTGCCTCACTTCCTTCTCTTACTGTTGCTATTTTTAAGATTACTCCTTCTTTATCTAAAAATATAACTGTAAAGTCTTTTAACTTTCTATAAACAGCAGTAATTCTTAAATCTCCATTAACTGCATCAAAACTCTTATCCCAATTAGAAAACACATAATCATCTACTTCTGGTAGCGTAGTAGGTGCAGTTGCGCTTTCTCCTTCTTTTACTTGTTCAGTCTTCAATGTAGAACCATCGCGACCGACAAAAGTAACAGTATAATATTTACCTTCTTTTTCTCCCCCACCATTAAAACAACCAACCATTAAGAACAAACTTAAGATTATTGTAATAATGGCTAAACTTTTTCTTCTCATCTTTTTATCCCCTTTATTAATCTCTTATAATTATATTATAACATTTTTACCCCTTATATACACATACAAACAACCAAACTATAAAAAATATTGTCTTGTTTTAATTTGAAATTATCCGGCCAAAATGACATAGCACTGTATAAACGGCCTTGCTTTTTGTTAAAATTCTGATAAAATAATATTGTAAGGTGGTGATTTTTATGTATTTAAACCGACACATTGAAAAACAATTATTAAAAGCTGCAAGCGAATATGCTTGCATAACCATTTATGGACCAAGACAAGTAGGAAAATCAACAGTTGTTGAGTATTTGTTTGGTGCGTCTATGCCAAAATATTCAATGGATGACATTATTTTAAGGAGTAGTGCCAAAACCAATCCGCGACTTTTTTTAGAAAATATTGGTTGGCCAGTAATTATTGATGAAGTTCAAAAAACTCCTGAATTATTTGAACAAATTAAAATTAACATTGATAAAGAAAAATCAAGAAGGTTAAAAAATAACGAAAACATAGAGTTAATGTATGTATTAACTGGATCAAATCAATTTGAACTTAAAAATAAGATTTCTGAATCATTAGCAGGGAGAACGGCTGTTTTGCCTTTATCAACCTTGTCAAACGCCGAACTTTTAAAATACCCAACTACTTCTTTTTTTAATCCTAATATAGATATTCTAAAGCAAAAACAACAAAATTATAAACTCCCATACCGAACACGTAAAAGGATTTTTGAAGATATCTTTAGAGGCGGCATGCCCGAATATGTAGTCTATGATCGCGCTAGAGAATTGTTTTTCGATTCCTATATATTGACTTACATTGAAAGAGATGTACGTGCAATCATTAGAGCAGATAAAGAAACTATCTTCCTTAAATTTTTAGAATACATCGCCTTAAGAACCGGCAGTCAAATTGACTATAGCGAAATATCTAGGAGTGTTGGTATTGACGTGAGAACAGTTAAAAATTGGCTTTCTATCCTAGAAACCTCTGGAATAATAGTTTTATTAGAGCCTTTTATGAAAAACTCTTCTAAGAGAATTATAAAATCTCCAAAATTGTATTTTATGGATACTGGACTTTGTGCGTATTTATGCAAGTGGCCAACAGCAGAAATGTTAGAACGAGGTATTATGAGTGGCGCTTTTTATGAAACATATGTTGTTAGTGAAATAATTAAATCTTATTACAACAACGGATTAAACCCAAAAAGATATTTGTACTATTATCGAGATAAATATCAAAAAGAGGTGGATTTAATTATTGATAGCGCAACAGGTATTTATCCTATTGAAATAAAAAAAGGTATAAACCCTGTTAGCAGTAATAAAAACTTTGATTTTTTAAATCATTTAGGAAAAAACATAAACATTGGTTTAGTTATTGATAGTTGTGAGACTTTAATGCCAATTAATGAAAAAGTTTATTCTTGTCCTATATCATTAATAGGATTATAAGATTAATATTTTGTTAAAAGAGACCTACAAATCGTTTAGGTCTTTTTATAACCAATAAATGTCGGCTAAAATGACATAACACTGTATAAACGGCCGTAAACATGCTTAGTTACATTCATATTTAAGTGTTTTTTTATTTTCTTTCTAATTACCAATCTTAAAAACTTATTCAATAAAAATAATCTCATTGCAACATTTTTGTTAACCTTTATAGTTGCGGCATGAAAGCGTTTTAACATGGTTTTTCGTGTTTTCGTGTTGAAATTATTGTCTTTTGTTGGTATCATTTTAGTATGTTTGATAGTCTTGTCGTATAATTGGCCTAATATGGTGGCAAAGTTTCTACCGCACAACCGTAAACTGTGCGACTACGATGAACAACTTCTTTTTTTGAGTTGTCAAGTAGATAGAAACCTTTTGTACATGAAGTTCAAATGGTTTTTTTATTTTCTGACAATCTTTCAAACAAAAAAGAAAAAAGGAGAAAACAAAAAAATGGAAAAAATTAAACAGTTTTTCAAATTTGAAGAACGCGGCGCGAATCTTCGTGCTGAAATTCTAGGAGGTATAGTTACATTCTTAGCGATGAGCTATATCTTAATCGTAAACCCTCTTATCGTATCAGGTGCTCCAGGCGGCATTCCTTACGGTGGAGTATTCTTCGCGACTTGCGTAGGATCGTTTGCGGCTACATTGGTTATGGCTTTACTCGCTAACTTGCCTGTTGCTTTAGCGCCAGGAATGGGAGTTAATGCTTTCTTCGTTGGTATTATCATTGGTCAATATGGTTATACTTGGCAAGAAGCTTTAGCGTTAAGTTTTATCGGTGGTGTTATTTTCTTAATTATCTCTTTAACACCTATTAGAAGAAAACTTATTGATGCAATTCCTGATAGTTTAAAAGCGGCGATCGGTGTTGGTATTGGTTTCTTTATCGCTTTTGTAGGATTAAAGTTATCTGGTATCTTTGTGTGGGACGGTATGCAACTTTCTTTAGGCGACTTAACTAATCCTGCTGTATTATTAGGTCTCTTTAGCATTATTGTTATATTCGTTGTTCATAGTTTAAAACACGGCATTTCTAAGTTCTCATTCATTATTTCTATCGTTGTAACTGCATTAGTTGGTTTAATGTTAGGATTAATGGGCGTAGATGGAATGCCTGCATTTGGTAAATTTGACTATGCACCTCTAGCTGATGTTAAAGATGTTGCGTTTGTAGGTATTATTGAAGGGTTTAAAACAGTCTTCAATCAACCATTCTATAATACTGCTTTCCTAATCTTCGCTTTATTATTCGTTGATATATTCGACACAGCAGGTACATTAGTTGCAGTTGGTAAGAGTGCTGGTTTAGAAGATGAAGAAGGAAACATCCCTAACCTAGATAAAGCTTTAATGGCTGACGCTGTTGGAACCTTAATATCTTCTTCTTTAGGAACGCCAGAAATTACTTCTTATGTTGAATCTACAACAGGTGTACAAGCAGGAGCTAAAACAGGTTTATCATCAGTAGTTGTTGCAGGATTATTCTTAATCTCAATAGTCTTATTCCCAATATTCCTTTTATTCTCTCACAGTTCAGTTACTGTTGGAGCATTAGTTCTTGTTGGGGTTTTAATGTCACAACAATTAAAAGAAATTGATTGGAGCAATATGACAGACGCAATCACTTCGTTTATCGTAATCGCGGCTATGTTATTCACTTCAAGTATCGCTGATGGTATCGCATTCGGATTTATTACATACACATTAATTAAATTAGTTCGCGGTGAAATCAAAGAAGTTAACCCAATCATTTGGGCTTCAAGTATCCTCTTCATTGTTTACTTCGCTTTAATGGCAAACCTTGTAGGATAATACTTTATTTAACTAAAAAGCACCCTTTTCTTAATTGGATAGGGTGCTTTTTTATCTTATCTTTTTAAATCTTTGGTATAATAAACACATATTAAGTTAATAGAAAGAAGGTATTAATATGAACAGAGATACTATTATTGAGAAAACAGCAGATCTATTACAACAAAATCTCCCTGTTGGGTATATGGTAAACGCGAATGCTTATTTACAATATTCTCATATGTTTGAAGAATATGTATACACAGGTATTGATAGTAAAGGCTTTGGACTTTCTCCTTTATATGAGAAAAAGACCTCTCTTGTTGAAATATTAATTACCAAAAAAATAAACGATAAAACTGTCCCTCTTCTTGCAATAAGAGATGCTGTACCTCTTTTTGCGCAAATATAAGAAAGAAGACACACAATAAACGCTTTTGAACACAAAAGACTTTTCCCTTATTTAAAATATATGGTCATCTGTTTTGAAAAAACTCCTCGTTGTCAAATAAGACCATTAGCTGGTCAACATATAGATAGCACTATAACATTTGCTGCTCAAGATTCATCTATGATTAATGAATCTGATATCGCAAATTGGGATATAGTGGGATTTGTTGAAAAAGTATTAGATCTATTAAAACGAGCCGAAGAATCATACAAAGAGCGAACAAATTCATAATTTGAAAACTCACCTTAATAATATGTTAACCCCCCAAATCTGGACTGAACTAACCAGAGACAGGGGGGTTATTTTACTTTTTTGTGGTAGTTGTTTATTCACCTATTATTTTAATTAAAACTCGTTTTACTCTTTTACCATCAAACTCTCCATAAAAGATTTGTTCCCACGGACCAAAATCAAGTTTTCCATCCGTAACCGCAACTACTACTTCTCTACCCATTATTTGTCGTTTCATGTGTGCGTCAGCGTTATCTTCATATGTGTTGTGACGATATTGGCTGTGTGGTTTTTCTGGTGCTAACCTTTCTAAAAAAACTTCAAAGTCGTGATGTAATCCTGATTCATCATCATTAATAAAAACACTGGCAGTAATATGCATTGCATTACATAATACTAACCCTTCTTTTATTCCACTTTCTCTTAACGCTTCATTAACATAAGGAGTTATATTAATAAACTCTCTTCTATTTTTTGTTTCAAAAGCTAATACCTTTCTATACGATTTCATTATTATCCCTCCACTTATTATGTATCTACTTTTAATTATACCATGAAGGAGTCTTGATTGCTTTTAAGCGTAATTTCTTATATAATTTTATTAACAACTTAATATTTAAATAGTTTAAAAGATGGAATAGTGTGTAAATCATTAAGGCGTCCGGCACCGTTAGACTCGGGTCTTTCTTTAAAACTATTCAAATAAACATAAATATTGAAAGGAACTAGATATTATGTCAAATGAAAAAAAGGTTTTAACACTAAGGATTATTTTTGGGGTGCTTGTTGCATCAGTGCTACTTTTAGGTGCTTTAACAGTTATTAAAGTGTTAGAGGTTAAAAGACTAGAGAAACAAGTTGAAAATGTAAAAACAGTTAATCAGTCTTTGTTAGATTCTTCTGTCAGCGAATATGTTGTCTTGAATTTCGTTGATATAGACGGATCTATTACACCTTATCTGGTAAATAAAAACTTAGGTATGTCTATCTATGATTTTTTACTTACAACACCAGATTTTGAAGATAGTGATTTTGGTAGTTTTGATGGGACAAACTATTATTTTAATAGTTCGACTGAAACTCATATTACTGGCGTTGTTGAACTAGAAGATAACCCTAACTACTATGATACCGATTGGGGATTTCTAATTGTTGGTCTACAAGCAATCATAATTAACCAAAATTATACTGTTGTTAGAAGCGTTTATATTCCGCCTGCTGATTGAAAACCAAAGAATTAGTGTTAACGGCTATATTAATAGCCTTAACTATTGTCCAAAACTATGTCTTATTTAGTTTTCCAATAACGTTAACATACACAATTTTATATTTTTTAACTAAAAAAGTGACAGATAAAAAGTTGCCTTTTTTAGCTGTTTTAGTTTTTGTTATTGTGAAAAATATCGTTATGCCCGCAAGAATACCAACAATACTATTTGATATTATTGGTTTATCACTATTTATTAGTGTTTGTATGATTCCTAAAAAGATTATCTCCTACATTTTAATCCCGGTAGTAATAGTCGTACACATTCTCTTGTTAGATTTATCTTGGATTGTTTTAACGATTAATATATTTAACTTAAAAGAACTGTTCATTCTTTGGGGTGGAGCAATCGCTTCAGGTTTCATAACTTACATATATTGTCCATTATCGATAGTGTTGATTGTAATTATTGATGGGATTGAGTATTTAACAGAATTAAAGTTCGATAACGAAACTTATGAAGATAGTAAGGATGATGAGGAACAAAAAAGAGACATTTAAAAGTCTCTTTTTTTATGTTTTATTAAAGATATTATTAACGCTATTAATAAAAGTGTTGCAACGCCAGCGAGATCTAATAGTATATCTTCTACCATCATTGCCCTGCCTGGTGTAAAATACTGAATAAACTCATCTGTCATTGCGATTAATAAACCGATATTTAATGTTAATGTGTATGGTTCGTAAGGCTCTCTATTCATTAATGTTTTAAAGAACATATGCCAAAATAGAGATGCTAAAAAGAAAAAGATAAAGTGGGCCGTTTTTCTTACGAGTAACGATAAGTTAATGTTTCCTATATCAATTTTAAAAAAGGTTAAAACTTTTCTTGCCACGCCAACGAAAAAACCGCTTTGTTCGCTTGAAATATTAGCGGGCATTAATGAATTAACAAAAATAATAATCGTTGTTAAGATTGCTAATGTTAAATAAGTATATCTTTGTTTCATAAGTTCTCCTTTTTTTACTTATTATATCATTGTAAAACTAATGTTAAATAATTATTAATCTGATATAAATAATTTTCTTTTGTTCCATCATAAACAAGAGTAATGTGAATGTTATTTCTAATATATTTTAAATTTATCTGATACCCTGTTTCTTCTATAGTTGTAAAGAGTTTGAGCCCGTCAATATCTTTGCTTTTTTCTTCGCTAATTATAAGCGTTATGTCTGTTGAGGTTTTATCTATTTTTTCTACCCCTATTTCATTAGCTAATTTGTAAAATAACTTTTCATACATATACTCTTTTAAATCGTTATCTACAAATCCAAACCTATCTTCAAGTTCAATAATTAAATTAGTTATATCATTTAAATTATTAACATCAGCAATTCTCTTATGAATCTCTAGTCTAACTTCATCATTGCTAATATATTCTTTAGAAATTTGTCGTTTAGATAAAATTGTTTCATCATCGACAACCTTTTCTTTTTTAATTCCTTTTTGTTCATCAACAACTTCTTCTAATAGTTTCAAATACATCTCTAAACCGACAGATTCAATAAAGCCTGACTGTTCTTCTCCAAGCAAGTCCCCCGCACCTCTTATTGATAAGTCTCGCATTGCGATTTTAAACCCACTTCCTAACTGTTGAAAATCTTTAATTGTCTTTAATCTCGCTTCTGCTTCAGGTGTTAACTTTTTGTTTCTATCATACATTAAATACGCATAAGCAATCTTATCACTTCTTCCTACACGACCTCTAATTTGATAGAGTTGTGAAAGCCCTAAATAATCTGCATTATGAACGAGCAGTGTATTGGTATTTGGGATATCTATGCCAGTTTCTATAATTGTGGTAGATACTAATACATCATATTTTTTATCGATAAAATCTACAATTATTCTTTCTAATTTATCTTTTCTCATCTGACCATGAGCATAAGCAATTTTAACATTTGGAAGTAGTTCTTTTAATCTTAAAACAACCATTTCCATATCAATAACTCTATTGTATAAATAGAATACTTGCCCGCCTCTTGCAACCTCTTTTAAAATTGCTTCTTTAATGATTACTGGGTGTCTTTCTATAATGTGTGTTTGGACTGGATATCTATTTAAAGGTGGTGTCTCAATCATTGATAAATCTTTAATTCCTGTTAGTGCCATTTGCAGTGTTCGTGGGATTGGTGTTGCCGTTAAAGAAAGAGTATCAACATTGATTTTCAATTCTTTAATTTTCTCTTTGTGTCTTACGCCGAATCTTTGTTCCTCGTCTATTATCAACAAACCTAAATCCTTAAACCCAACATCATCACTTAACAACCTATGCGTTCCTACTACAATATCAACCTTTCCTTCTTTTAAATTTTTAAGCAGTTCTTTTTGCTTTCTAGGTGTTACAAATCTACTTAATAGTTCTACTTTAATCCCAAACGGTTCGAATCTTTCTTTATATACATGATAATGCTGTCTTGCAAGTAGCGTAGTTGGAACAAGATAAGCAACTTGTTTGCCTGAATAGACAGCTTTAAATGATGCTCTTAAGGCTACTTCTGTTTTCCCGTAACCAACATCCCCAATAATAAGTCTATCCATCGGCTTATCTAATTCCATATCAGCAATTGTTTCATTGATTGCTTTTTGTTGATCTTTAGTTTCAACATATGGGAAAAAACTCGCAAACTCTTCATGCATCTTATCTTCTTTTAAATGAGCAAAACCTTTTATTTTTAATCTTTCTTGATACATACTTAACAACTTATCGGATATATCTGTAAGTCTTTGTTTGACCCGCTTTTTAACATTAGCCCATTGTTTAGTTCCAATTCTGTTTAATTGCGGTGTAAACCCTTCGCTAGAAGAATATTTTAAAATTAAATCTACTTGGTCAACCGGAACATATAAATAATCTGTTCCCGCATAAGCAATATGAATATAGTCTCTTGTCACACCACTTAAGACCATCGTTTTAATACCTTCATATCTGCCAATGCCATGGTCATAATGTACAACATAATCGCCTACTGTTAATTCATCAATGTGCGATATTTTAACCGTTTCCGTTAAAACACTCTTATATTTGATATGTCGCTTTAGTGCGCGATAATCATAGATTTCTTTTTCATGAATAACATTATATCCATCTTTGTATAAATTAAAACTAACTATATAGTTTGGATAAAATATATTTACTTCGTTTTGTTTAATTGTTTTTGGGTTAACAAAATATTTGATTTTATTGAGTTCAAGAGTATCAATAAGTTTTTGATATCTTAATTCACTTGAGATATTTATAACGTTTGTTTTTATTTCTTCTTTTAACTCTTTAACGAGTATATGATCATTACCCTCATAATTTATTACATCTCTTGCGTAAATGCTTGTCTTTTCGCTTTCAATAAGTGTATCTAACATCTCCACTTGAATATTATTATTGTGTGCTAAAAGTTCATCAACACTTTTATAAAACGAGATATCTTTTATTACTTTTCCGCTTTCAATAAAATCATAAGTTTCAATATCTTCTATCATTCTTTCTTCGTTAAGATACATCTTATCGGGCTCAAAGAAATAAATTCGTTTATTGTCCGTAAAATCAAAGATGGTATTATCTTTTTCTGTGAAAAAACAAATGAATTCATTTTTAATATCTAAATTAATCTTTTGATATAGTTCATCAACATTATGATTTAAAATCTCTTTTTCTTCTTCATTATAATCATGTTCTTCTAAATGTTTTTCTAATCTTAAAATTCCTTTTTCTCTTTTCTCATCATTAAAAAAGAGTTCGTTTAATGGTAAGATATTGAATTCACTTATTTTACCAATAGATAATTGTGTCTCTGGTTCAAAGATTTTAATCGTATCTACTTCAATATCAAAGAAATCAATTCTAAAAGGATTTTCGTAGCCGATTGGAAAGATATCCATAATTGACCCTCTAATGCTAAATTCACCCGTTTTAAGTACTGTATACTCTCTTTTATAACCAATGTTTACAAGTTTTCTCGTAAGGTTTTCTAAATCAAACCTTTTTCCTTCTTTTACTTCAATAATTGCTTCTTCCCAAGCGTCCTTATCTAATGTTTTATACATAGCTGCTGCTTGGTTTAAAATAATTATTTTCTTTTCTCTTTTTAAGATTTTTCCTAAAGTGTATATTCTTTCAGTTTTAAAAGTTAAACTCGCAAGCGAAAGAATAGATGTCAAAAATTCATCAGCAGGGTAAAACAACACCTCTTCATCAGGAAGCATTAAACACAACTCATCATAAAACTTTTGCGCGAGCGTTAAGTTAGGTAAAACAACAAAAATTGATTTTTCACTTTCTAAAAAATCAAGTGCTATTAATGTTAAAACATAACCGATATTTACATTCGTGAGAAAGTGATTTTCAGTTGTATTAACAATGTTTTTAAACGCTTTTATGTCTTTAAGTTTTAAGATGTTTTCTTTCATAATCTCTCCTTTTAGACATCAAAAACCGGACAAACTGAAGTTTGCCGGGGGGTGTTTCTATAAATCAACTAACTATTATTGTTTTTTGTTATATTTGTTCATAATAAGTTCAAAATCTACACCTTTTATGAACTCTTCCATAACTTCACATGTACTATCAAAGACTGGTTCAAGTTTTTTTCTTTCTATTCTTGAAAACTTTGATAAGACAAAATCAATCATCTTTTTATCATCTTTACCAATACCGATACGCACTCTTTTTACGTCTCTTGTCATAAGGTGGTTGATAACATCTTCCATCCCTTTGTGCCCTCCGCTACTGCCTGTTAATCTTAATTTTAACGCTCCTAAATCAACATCAACATCATCATAGATAATTAAAATGTTTTCTGTTGGAATTTTATAGTAATGCGATACTTTAGTAACACTTCTACCTGAAAGGTTCATGTATGTATATGGTTTTAAAATAATTGCTTGAGCATTGTTTTTAAAATAAACTGCAACTTCTCCTAAAAATTTTGTATCGTATTTAAATGTAAGATTTTCTCTTTCCGCAAATAAATCAACCGCCATATAACCTGCATTATGGCGTGTTTTTTCATATTTACTATCGGGATTCCCTAAACCTACTATTAATTTCATGGTTGGTTTTTAACTGAGAACCTTTCAAATACTTGGCTGATTGGTTCTTCCTTAATAATGTTTAATACTGTTTGACCTAACAATTCACCCATTGATAAAACTTCAATCTTGCTAAAGTTTTTAACTCTTTCATTATGAATAGTGTTAGTTGTAACGACTTTTGTAATACATGAGTTTTGAAGTCTTTCTAAAGCGTCACCAGAAAACACTCCATGAGTTGCTGCTGCATAAATTTCTGTTGCTCCTTTGTTTTTTAACGCTTGAGCACCTTTAATGATTGTATATGCAGTATCGATCATATCATCAAACATTATACATGTCTTACCTTCAACATTACCGATAATATCAACAACTTCAACTTCGTTTGGTCTAGGTCTTTGCTTATCAACTATCGCAATTGGTGAATCAAAGTATCTTGAAAACTGTCTAGCTCTAGTAACTCCGCCATGGTCTGGCGAAACAATCACTAAGTTTTCTAATTTTAAATCGTTAAAATAGCTTGCAAGGAAACTTCCTGCTGGGAAGTTATCAATTGGAATATCAAAGAAGCCCTGAACCTGACCTGCGTGTAAGTCAATACTAATCACACGATTCGCACCAGCTGTTTGTAAAAGATCGGCAACTAATTTAGCTGTAATTGGTTGTCTGCTCTTCGCCTTTCTATCTTGACGAGCATAACCATAATAAGGCATTAAAATCGTAATAGATTCTGCGCTCGCACGCTTTAAAGCGTCAATCATTACCAATAATTCCATTAAGTGCTCGTTAGCTGGATAATTTGTTGATTGCACAACAAAAATATGATTTCCTCTAACAGACGTTTCAATGTTTAAATTAATTTCCCCATCCGCAAATCTTTCAACTGTTATCTCAGATAGGGGAATACCTGAATACTTACTAATCTCCTTCGCTAAAGGTACATTTGAAGTAAGAGCAAACAGTTGAACTTTCTTTCCATTAATAACCATAATTACACACCTCACCTTTTATTATATCAATTTAAATTATTTTTCTTCAGTAATTTCATATTTAATTTTATCTTTTAAAATTTCTTTAACTTTATTTATTTCTTCTTCTGTTGGATTAACAATAAATAGCGCAGGGCCTGAACCAGTTAAGTTGGTGTCTAAATTATTATCTTTTAGTTTATTGTATAAATCTTTCAAATCATCACTCAAACTACATGCAGCATCTAATAAGTCGTTTTTTAAATTCTTTAAAATAAACTCCATACTTCTATTTAAAAATCCAACATAATTGTTTTTCTTATTTAGTGCATATGCTTTAAAAACATCTTTAGTTAGCAACTGTGTTTTTGGATAGATTAATATAAACTTTAATTTTTCTCCTTCATCTAAAAATTTAATTTTATCTCCTCTCCCATAAATAAAAACTCTTTTGTTGTGTAGAGAAAAAAGTGTATCACTACCTAAAGCATTTGCTAAATCTTCTAACTCTTCTATCGGTGCGTTAACATTAAAAAGTTTATTAAGGCCTCTTAAAGTTGCTGAAAGATCAGCACTAGATCCGCCCACACCATAACCGATTGGAATCTTTTTATTTAAAGTTATTTTTACATTATCTTTTATACCATATGTTTCTTTAAAAAGAGCGATTGCTTTATAGATATTGTTATCTTTAATTTCAACATTAGAAAGAACTATATCTTCATCGTGTTTTTCAAACTTTAAAGTATCATATATGTTAACCGGAACAACTATACTTTCTAACATATGAAAGTTGTCTTTTTTACCTATAATTTCTAATGTTAAATTAATTTTAGCATATGCTTTTTCAATCATTTATACCACCCATTTGATAATGCGATAAATCGCTTAAGTGTAATGTTTTCCGCTCTTTCAAAAACATTAATATCAGGTTCGATTTTTTGAAGTTTTTCAGTCGTTTCATCTTTGCCTATACCATAATAATTTGAGAGGTTATTCAATAGTGTTTTACGTTTCATTTTAAACGCTGCATCAATAAACTCATAGAAGTTTTTTAAACTTTTTAATCCATCTAAATGATTGTTTGTTCTTTCAAATTTTAAGACTACACTATCTACTTTTGGTTTAGGAAAAAAATTGGTTCTTTTTACATTAACTACCCTACTAATATTAAAGTGTAAATTAAGTAAAACAGTTAAACTTCCATACTCTTTATTCCCTGGTTCTGCAAGAATTCTATCTCCCACTTCTTTCTGCATCATTATAACAGCAGTATCAATTTTTTTTGTATCTCTAATTTTGTTCAATAATAGACCTGTAATGTAATATGGAATGTTAGCTACTAAACTTACACTTTCACATTTAATTTCTTCAATAAACTTATTTAAATCAACATTTAAAATATCGTCGTAAATTACTTTAAAGTTATTGTGCTCCTCTTCTAAAACATCTAAGTATTGTTTTAAAGATTTATCTATTTCAAAAGCATAAACCTCTTGTGCTTTTTCAATTAAACATAAAGAAAGGGCACCCTTACCAGGACCGATTTCTAAGACAACTTTGTTTTGAAGATTAACAGCATTCACTATTTTGTTAGCGATTGTTTTGTTAATCAAAAAGTTTTGTCCGAGATGCTTTTTCGGTTTCATAATGTGCCCCTTTTATAATTATCTAATTATTTTGTATTCTTTTACTAATTCTGCTTCATCACCAGTAACTAATCCAAACGCCGCTGCATCGTCTGTATCTAGATGGCAGTCAAGTGTAAAGTTCTCGTGAACTCTACATAAAACGTTATCTAAAATCCCTGGCTTTTCTCCACCAACGCGAATACTAACAACTTCTCTATCAATAACACCAAATTCTTTGGCTTGTTCTGGTGAAAAGTGTATGTGTCTATCAGCAACAATAACGCCTTCTTTAATTGCAACTTTTCCTTTCGGTCCAACTATTGTTGCAGCACCAGACCCTTTGATGCTTCCGCTTGATCTTACGGGTGCGTCAAACTTGCCTCTGATTGCATCGCTTCTTGAAATCTCTAACTGCGTTTCTTTTCTAACCGGACCTAAAATTCTTACTCCGTTTAGTTCTCTACCTGCTGGTGATATTACATCAACTCTTTCCTCGCAAGCAAACTGACCAGGTTGGCTTAAATCTTTAAATTTAGTTAACTGATAACCTTCTCCAAATAAAATTTCTAAATGTTCTTGTGACACATGTATATGTCTACCTGAAATACCTAAAGGAATCTTTTTCATATTTTCTCTACCTCTTTCCTAAAACATTATATCACTTTAAGGCTCTAAACTCAATTAAATATACTGCCTTTTAATTTGTTGTTATTTGTGTACCCTTATAACTTTTATCTTATTCCTTTATATTTGTTTTTTACTATTTCTTCGGCTAAACAAAACATTGCGTATAATATGGTATAGTTTTAATGTTTTTATTAAAAATCAAAGTTTTTGCACCCGCTTTTGAAAGAAAAATCAAGGTTTTGTTCTTTTTAGATGGTGTTTTTAGTTGTTTTTTTGTTTAAAACTTTAAATTTATAGATAATGTTATATAATGTTTATAATGGACTTTTAAATTAAAAGGATGTGAAGAAATGAGTATTTTTACAAAAATAATTAACAGAGAAATTGAATCTAATATTGTTTATGAAGATGATTTAGTGATTGCTTTTTTAGATATATCTCAAGCAACATATGGTCATACTTTAGTTGTTCCAAAGAAACCTTATGAAAATATTTTTGAGTTGGATGATGAGATTGCAGGACATCTTTATAAGGTGGTTGTAAAACTATCTAAAGCAATAAAAAAAGCCCTCAAACCAGATGGGCTTAACATTGTTAACAATAACGGGATTGCCGCAGGGCAGAGTGTTTTCCACTATCATATCCATATCCTTCCAAGATATGAAGATGACGATTATATAATGTTTGGATACAATCACTTTGAAGATTACACAAAAGAAGATATGACTAAATTAAAAGACTTAATTATTGAGGCTCAATAATAAACTTAACTCCATCGTTTAAATTTTTTACAAGTAGACGGTAGCCGAATCGGTTTACCGTTTTTTGTACGATAGACATACCAAGTCCAAACTGTCCTTCTGAACCTTTCTCATAAGGTTTAAATAAGTTTTGAACATACTTTTCATCAATTGGTTCTCCATCATTAAAGATAGTTAATCTTTCGTCTTTTAAAATTATTTCTATTCTTGTTTTAACATATCTTGTTGCGTTATCAATAATGTTAGATACTATAGTAATATAGTTTTCTTCAAACCCCATAAATACTGAATTATCAAGATCAACAACTAATTTATATTCTTTTAACAATATTCTATAGTCGGCTAAAACTTTATTGATAACTTTTTTCATTTTAATCTCTACTAATGGTTTAGTAGTATCAATATATTCTAACTTATTGTATTCTAAGAGTCTGTTTACTTTTTGTTCAAGTTTCTTTGTCTGTTCAATAATGATTGTTGTATCTTTAACATCTGCGATACCATCTTCTATTGCTTCTGCATAGCTCTTAATAACTGTAATTGGTGTTTTGAAGTCGTGTGAAAGATTTTGGAACATCTCCTGTTTAGTTCTTTCGTTTTGTTCAATTTCTTGTCTCATTCTTTCTACTTGGTTAGATAAATCTGTAATCTCGTCATTACCTGTAGGAACAATTTCTTTTTTATAACCTGTTTGACCAAGACTTGATACTTGTCTTGTTAGGAACATAATTCTTTTTGTTATTTCTCTACTCCAAAGAGCTAGAATAATGTTTCCAACAACAATAATTATCGCAAACGCAATAAATGTTCCCGCAAACGACAACATAACATCGTTTTGAGCTGAAGCACGTTTAAATTCTAGTATCTTTGCTTCATTCATAATACCGACAATATATTCTGTAATTGAAGGCGGTATATCTCTTCTTTTCGCTATGTACAAATAATAAATTGTGCCATCTTCCGCTTCATAACTTCTAAAACCGCTATACGCCCTTACAACCATTTCTTTTAATGTATCTGTTTCAATTTCGACGATTGAATTAGATATTATAGGCATTGCCGGAAGTAATGTATCACCTTCAAAATTAGCAACGATATATCCTAAATGTTCATCTTCAATATCGTTGCTAGTAATTGTTTCTTTTTTATTTATATTATCAATTGTATTTCCTAATTGACCGAGCGCCACTTCTAAATAAATAGATTCATAATTTCTATAAGTTACCAAACCAAAAACAACCGCACTAAGGATTGTTACAGTTGTAAAAAGTATTAATAATTGGGTTGCTAACTTAAATTTTTTCATTTCTTATAAGAGTCTATAACCATAACCATAGATTGTTTCTACTTTTAATTCTGGCATTTTCTTTCTTAATCTTCTTAAAAGATCATCAACAACTCTATCAGAACCAAAATAATCATCGCCCCAAACATGTTTTAAAATTTGGTCTCGTTCTAGTGGTCGATGTTTGTTTTCTAGAAAGTAAAATAATAGTTCAAACTCTTTGTTTGTTAAATCAATACTTCTACCATGATGAGTAATTATTCTTTTTTCAATATTAATTTCATAATCTTCATATTGATAAATTGTTGGACTGCTCTTTTTAGTTCTTTTTAAAATAGCTTTGATTCTCAAAATTAACTCTCTTGGTGAGTATGGTTTAGCGATATAATCATCGCTTCCAAGTTCTAACCCTTGAATCTTATCAAGTTCATGATCTCTTGCGCTCGCAAAGATTACAGCAGCGTTAGGGTTCTTTTCTTTAATTTCCTTAATTAAATCATAACCACTATATTCGCCCGGTAGCATAATGTCTAATATCCATAAATCAACATTATCTCCAACATGTTTCATCGCATCTTCGCCGTTTAAAAATACTCTTACAGAAAAACCTTCCTTCTCTAAGTATTTTCTAATAATTTCCGATAAATCTTGTTCATCCTCTACAAAATAAATTTTTACATCCATAATAAATCCTCCAATAAATAAGAATAAAAGTGCCCGATGGCACTTTTATTATAACATAGTGAGAAAGGAGATTTAAAACAATATTAAGTAATTAATTATATTATACAATTTAAAACTCGCTGAATTATAGTAATTTTATGTTATTAAATGTTATTTAATTACTGTTTGTAGCATGTAAGGAACTAACGCTGTCGGAACCTCAATTGTTCCGTCTTCTTTTTGATAATTTTCAATGATTGCGATCATCGTTCTACCTACTGCTAATCCAGAACCGTTTAATGTATGTACGTATTCTGTTTTACTGTCTTTATCTCTCTTAAATCTGATGTTTCCTCTTCTTGCTTGATAATCCATGGCGTTACTAATTGATGCTATTTCTCGATATCTTCTTTCTGAAGGAATCCACACTTCTATATCATACGTTTTTGCCATTGAAAATCCCATGTCGCCCGTTGATAAAACTATTACTCTATAAGGTAACTGTAAGAGTTGTAAAACTCGCTCAGCATCTTTAAGCATCTTTTCGTGTTCTTTAAATGAATCTTCTGGTTTTGTAAATTTAATTAATTCAACCTTATTGAATTGATGCTGTCGCATGATACCTCTTGTATCTTTACCTGCACTACCTGCTTCACTTCTAAAAGCTGTTGTGAAAGCTACATAACTTATGGTTAAATCATTACCATTTAAAATCTCGTCACGATACATGTTAATTGTTGGTACTTCTGCTGTTGGGTTTAAATACCAACCAAGGTTTGGATCACCAACATTAAACGCATCTTCTTTAAACTTCGGAAATTGACCTGTCGCAAACATACTGTCGCTATTAACAATATATGGAGGTATTATCTCAGTATAACCGTGATCTTCGCTATGTAAATCCATCATAAACTGAATTATTGATCTTTCTAACTTAGCACCTAAACCTATATCTATTACAAATCTTGGGCCGGCAATTTTAGTCGCTCTTTCAAAATTTAAAATACCTAACTTTTCACCTATCTCAACGTGATCTCTTACTCTAAAGTCAAACGAGCGCGGTATACCCCACTTGTATAACTCTTTATTGTCATTTTCGTCTAAGCCAATAGGTACATCTCCTAATGGAATATTAGGCGTGTTCGCTAAATCTTTATTAATTTCCGCTTCGAGCTTTTCAATTTGTTCATCCAAGACTTTAATTCGTTCAGTTATTTCTTTTACTTCTTCACGTTCTTTTTCAATTGGTTTTTTAGCCTTTGCTAATTCTCCAATTTCTTTACTTTTAACATTACGTGTGTTTTTTAAGAGTTCTACTTCTTTAATTAATTCGCGTCTTTTATCATCTTTTAAAACTGTTTCTTTTAAATATGAATAATCGCCACCGCGTGTATTTAATTTTCTGATAACATTATCCAAATTGTCTCTAACTACTCTAATGTCTAACATAAATTTCCTCGTCTTCTAAAATATATCTACTTAACTATTATATACTAAAACAATTATTATTGACAATTACTCCATATCTTCTTCAAAAGTTTGTTCATTGGTTGTTGTTTCTAGAACTTCTGCATCCTCTTTAGGAACTACAGCAATTGTTGCAACCTTTTGATCTTTTCTTAAGTTAATTAACCTAACCCCTTGAGTCACTCTTCTTGTACGGGAGATTTGATTCGCTTCAATTCTAATTACCATTCCTTTATCGCTAACGATAATTACATCCTCTTCTTCGGTAACGCTTCTAAGTGCTGTTAAGTTTCCGTTTCTCTCTGTAATACTTAAAGCTTTAAGACCTTTACCACCTCGGTTTTGGAGACGATATTCGTTTGCGTAACTTCGCTTACCGTAGCCTTTTTCAGTTACTACTAAAATCTCTTCTTCGTTACTGCAAATATATGTCATACCAACAATCTCGTCACTCTCTTCTAGACTCATACCTTTAACTCCCATAGCGGTTCTTCCCATAATTCTTACATCTGTTTCTTTGAAGCGGATCGCTTTACCATTTGAAGCGCCTAGTAAGACATGCGATGAACCATCAGTAATTGCAACTTTAAATAATTCATCATCATCTCTTAAACCGATTGCAATAATACCTGTTCTTCTAATGTTTTTAAAGTCTGATACTTGAGTCCTTTTTACAATTCCTTTTTTCGTTGTAAAGAAAATATATAAGTTTTCATCATCAAAGTTTTCTACTGTTGTAAAGGCAACCATTACTTCATCAGAGTCAAATTCTAAAATATTGTTAATAGGTAATCCTCTAGCTTGACGTGAACCTTCTGGTATCTCGTAACCTTTAACTCGGTATACTCTACCTTTATTTGTGAAGAATAAATGATAGTTATGAGTGTTTGTGTATTGGATATGTTCCACAAAGTCTTCGTCTCTCATTTTAATTGATGTTACACCAACTCCACCACGGTGTTGTGTTTTATATTCTTCTGCAGGAATTCTTTTCGCATAACCTTTATTAGTGATAGTTATAATAACATCTTCGACCGGGATTAAGTCTTCATCATCAATATCAAGTGGGATATCGAAACGAACTTCACTTCTTCTTACATCTCCGTATTTATCTTTTATTTCTAGTAAATCATTTTTGATAATTGTATGTTTTCTTTCATCACTAACTAAAATTTCATTATAATCAATAATTTGTTCGCCAAGTTGAATATTTTCTTCTTGAATCTTTTCAATTTCCATTCCAGTTAATCTTCTTAATGTCATATCAAGAATAGCTCTAGCTTGAATATCACTTAAATCATATGTTTCCATCAATGTAATTCTAGCTTCTTCTGTTGTTTTAGAGTTTTTGATAATTTCAATTACTGCATTAATATCTTCTAAAGCGATAATTAAACCTTCAACGATATGTTTTCTTTCTTCAGCTTTTTTAAGTTCGTAGGCTGTTTTTCTTTGAATTACTTCTATTTGATGTTCTAAATAGTAGTGTAACATTTCTTTTAAGTTTAATGTTTTTGGTTCACCACCCACTAACGCAATCATATTCATTGAGAAGTTTGATTGTAGTTGTGTGAATTTGTATAAGTTATTAAGCATTACATATGGATTGACATCGTTTCTTAATTCAATAACGATTCTCATTCCATCTCTATTTGATTCATCTCTTAAATCAACAATTCCATCAACTATCTTTTCTTTAGCTAATTCAGCTATCTTATCGATTAGTCTTGATTTGTTAACTTGATAAGGTAGTTCAGTAACTATTATTGAATGTCTTTGGTTCGCCTTCCCTTCAATTACTTTTGTTTTAGCGCGCATAGTAACTGAACCATTACCAGTTTCATATCCTTCTCTTAATCCTGCCGCTCCTAATAAAGTTGCACCTGTTGGGAAGTCAGGCCCTTTAATATATTTCATTAATTCTTCGATAGTAATATCTCTATTATTCATTAATGCAATTAAACCGTCAACTACTTCTCCTAAGTTATGTGGAGGAATATTTGTTGCCATCCCAACCGCAATACCGCTAGCTCCATTTACTAATAGGTTTGGATATCTTGCTGGTAATACTTCTGGTTCTTTTTCTGAAGCATCATAGTTATCTTTGAAGTTAACTGTTTCTTTGTCTAAATCTCTAACTAACTCCATTGAAATTTTACTCATTCTTGCTTCGGTATAACGCATGGCTGCAGCAGAATCCCCATCTATTGACCCGAAGTTTCCGTGTCCATCAACAAGCGGATATCTAAAACTAAATGGTTGTGCCATACGAACCATTGCATCATAAATTGAAGAGTCTCCGTGTGGGTGATATTTCCCCATAACTTCGCCGGCAATTCTTGCTGATTTTTTATAGGTTGTATTACTATACATGCCAAGCTCATTCATCGCGTGAATAATTCTTCTTTGAACTGGTTTTAAACCATCTCTTACATCAGGTAAAGCACGTGAAACAATAACGCTCATTGAGTAGTTTAAAAACGACGTTTTCATTTCATGAGAAATATTGATTTCTTTAATTGCTCCATCAATATAGTCACTATCCGACTCTTCTTCGTGTCCGTGTTCTTCTTCAGTTAATTCCTCTTCGTGTTCGTTTTCTTCTTCTAATTCGAAGTCTTCTCGTTTTTTGTCTTCCATTTTTACTCCTCCTAAGCGTCAATGTTTGAAGCATATTTAGCGTTTGTAAGAATAAATTCTTTTCTCGGCTCTACTTCTTCACCCATTAATGTTGTAAATACTTGATCGGCATCCATTGCATCTTTTAACGATACTTGTAGTAAGATTCTTGTGTGTGGGTTCATTGTCGTCTCCCATAATTGGTCAGCGTTCATCTCACCAAGACCTTTATATCTTTGAATTGTAGCACGTGGTCCAAAATCTGCTAATACCTTTTCAAGTTTTTCTTCTTCATAAACATATTCTATTCTTCTACCTTGCTGAACTTTATATAAAGGCGGTTGAGCAATATATACATACCCTAAATCAATTAGACCTTTCATATATCTGTAGAAAAATGTTAATAATAAAGTTCTAATGTGAGCACCATCTACATCGGCGTCCGTCATAATTATTATCTTATGATAGCGAGCTTCGTGCGGATTGAACTCTTCTCCTATTCCTGTTCCAAACGCTTGAATCATTGAAACTATCTCGTTGTTTGATAAAGCTCTTTCTAGTCTCGCTTTTTCAACGTTTAATACTTTACCTCGTAAAGGCAAGATTGCTTGGAATTTAGAATCTCTTCCTTGTTTAGCGGACCCACCCGCAGAATCTCCTTCGACGATAAATATTTCTGATTCTTCAGGTTTTTTGTTTCTGCAATCTGCTAGTTTGCTTGCAAATCCTAAGTTATCAAGTGGATTCTTTCTTCTTGTCGCCTCTCTTGCTTTTCTTGCAGCAATTCTCGCACGTGATGCAAGAATAATTTTTTCAATAATTACTTTTGCGTCATTTGGATTTTCTAAAAGATACGCTCTAATAGCTTCTCCAGCAATTTGAGATGTAATTGCTCTTACTTCTGGGTTCCCTAGTTTTGTTTTTGTTTGTCCTTCAAATTGCGGGTTTGGATGCTTTATAGATACAATACATGTTAAACCTTCTAAAGTGTCGTCTCTAGTAAATGCTTCTTCTTTTTTAAGCATCTCATGATCGTCTGCATATCTTCTCATTTCTCTACTGATTGCTAATTTAAATCCATCTTCATGCATACCGCCTTCGTGTGTGTGAATATTATTGGCAAATGTAGATAAATTAGTTGCATATGAGTTGTTATATTGTAACGCCATCTCGACAGTTATAACACCATGTTCTGTTTCTTGTTCTTTTTCAACATAGACAATCTCTTTATGTAAGACTTGTTTCCCTTGATTTAAATAGTGAACATACTCTACTATTCCACCTTCGTAACAATAACTGTCTTCAACTACTTCTTCACCACGTAAGTCTTTTATTTCAATTCTAAGTCCTTTGTTTAAAAACGCTAACTCTTGAACTCTGTTTCTAAGTGTTTCATATTTGAATGTTGTCGTTTCAGTAAACACTTCTGGATCTGGCGAAAAGATAACTGTTGTACCTGTGTGATTGCTTTCTCCAACGATAGTTAATTCTTTAGCTACATCTCCTCTATAGAAATCTATTTCATATAATTTATTGTCTCTAGCAATAACTATGTTAAATGTTGTAGATAGGGCATTAACCACCGCTCCACCAACCCCGTGTAATCCACCGGCAACCTTATATACTGAACCATCAAACTTGCCTCCTGCGTGAAGCGTTGTAAAGATAGTCTCAACGGCCGGTTTACCAGTCTCGTGATGGATATCTACAGGAATACCCCTACCGTTATCTGTAACCTTTACAAAATCGTCTGGAAGTAGTTCAATCGTAATCGTATCAGCGAATCCTGCCATACATTCATCAATTGCATTATCGACAATTTCCCAAACTAAATGGTGCAAGCCTCTTTCGCCGGTTGAACCTATATACATCCCGGGTCTTTTTTTAACAGCTTCTAACCCTTTTAATATTTGAATATTGGAAGCATCATATTCTCCTTGTTTTTTAATGTTGTCGCTCATAATTATTGATTCTCCTTTTTATCTAAATTTAATACTTTCATTTCTTTGTATTTATTGTTTGTCCCAGTAATAATTATTTGATTCTTTAACTTTAGTATTTTACTTAACTCGTTTATTGTTACTTCATCTAACTCACTTAATACATCATCTAATAGAATTACTATTTCTTCTTTGTTTTCGTATAATTCCAATAAAGCGAGTTTTAAACTTAGTGTTATTAACCTTATCTGACCTTGCGATGCATACTCTTTTGCTAATTGTTTGTTATAAACTAATAGAAGTTCATCGCGATGCGGGCCTGCAGATGTTGTTTCCAACAAGAGATCAGCTTTAATTCTTCCATTTAAAACACTCTCTAGCGTCTTTGCTTGCACATTTGGTTCGTATACCAGTTCCACATCATCATTTTTATTAAAACTCTTAAAGCGCGATTTAAATGCCTTATTTAATTTTTTGATAAACTCTTCTCTTTTTTCGATAATTTTATCTGCTTCGTTTTCTAATCTTTTATTGATTATCTTTAAGAAAGTCATATCAGAGCTTGCTTTTAAATTCTTTAATAGGGCATTTCTTTCTTTTAAAACTTTCTTGTATATAGATAGATTGTTTAAGTAAGGTTTATCAATTTGAACCATTGTCATATCTAAAAAGTTTCTTCTAACGCCTGGCGGTCCGTTAACTATATTTAAATCCTCTGGCGAAAAGATGATAGTTTTAAAATTTGCGATAAAGTCGCTCATTTTTTGATACACCTTTTTGTTGATCTTTAAATGCTTCTTGCCTTCGTTATATACAATCTCGTATTTATCTTGATCAGTTGTGAGAACTATTCTAAAATATGGTTTCTTATGTTGTAAAAGGGCATTATCATCTGATGTTTTAAACGACTTTAATGTACTAACATAATTTATCGCTTCAATTATGCTTGTTTTACCGGTCCCATTTAAACCTTCAATAAAAGTGTTTTCTTTTTGAAAATGAATCTTTGTATGGTTATGATTCCTAAAGTTCTTTAATTCTAAATATTCAATCATTTTACAAACAAATACTCTTTTCCGTTAATTATTAATTTGTCGTTTACAAAAATCTTCTTACCTCTTCTATTTTCTTTTTCTCCGTTTAGATAAATTTCGTTCTCTTCTAAGAAATGTCTAACCATTCCTCCTGAATAAACATAATCTGCAGATTTCAAAAATTGTCCGAGCGTAATAAACTCACCTTCTATAACAAATTTAACCATCAAAATAACCTCGCATAGTTATATTATAACATAATATAATTAAAAAAAGGCTTTTATTTTTATTTTTTTTATTTTGTGTGTGTTTTTTCATAATGCATAAAAAAAACCCTTAAACGATAAATTAAGGGCTCTTTTCTTTTTATCTAAATTTTAATCTATTCTAACTGGTAAGATTAAATGAAGCATATTTTCATCTAAATCACCTTTAATTACAAACGGTCTAATCTCGCCAGCGAAATTTAACACAACTTCGTTTGATGAAAAAGCTCGTAAGGCTTCTGTTAAATATTTAGAACTAAATGCGATATTAATTGGTGGTCCGTCTATCCCTTCCGCCGGGATAATCACTTCGTGTGCATCACCAATCTCTGAGTTTGTGCTAGCTATTTCAACTGATTGATCCTTTTTAACTGATAATTTAATTATATTATATTGGTTATCTCTTTCTTTTGGTGACAGTAAACTGACTCTTTCAACAGATTTTAATAAGTCGTTTTTATTAAATTTGATTGATAAAGGAAACTCTGTTGGAATAATTCTTAATGTATCAGGATAAACACCATCAAGTAGTCTAGTTTGGAATAAAATATTGTCTATCTTAAAGAGAACTTTATTTTGTGCGATGTAAAATTCAACTTCTCCATCACTATAATCTAAAATTTTCGCTAACTCATCTAAACTTTTGTTAGGGATAACTATGTTAAATGGCTCCATCTCGTGGTCAACATCAACTATTTTTTGACTTAAACGATATGAGTCTGTAGCCACGCAGTAGAGTTTTTTATCTTCATATTTAAAATTCACGCCAGTTAAAATTGGGCGTTTTTCAAGTTCGCTTGTTGCATAATTTGTTTCTTTAATTATTTCTTTTAATAAAGCCGCACTAAATTTAATTGGTGTGTTGTTTTCTAAAAAATTAACTTCAGGATAATCTTCAACATTCATTGTGTGAAGTTTATACTCAACACGGTCAGATCTAATCAATAAAACTTTATTTTCAATAAGTGACATTTCAACTGGTCCATCGAGCTTTCTTGTGATATCGATTAAGTATCTGCCAGGGATAACCGTTTGGCCGGTCGCTAAAACCTCAAGACTTTCATCTTGAACGATCATTTGAATGCCTAAATCAGAATTGCTAGATGTAAAAACTAAATGATCTTCTTTCACTTCTAACTTAATACCATTTAATATTGGTAAAGGGGTTCTTGTAGGTAAACCACGCTGAATAATATTAATAGCATCCAATAAAGCTTCTTGACTAATTGTAAAAATCATAAATAATCACTTCTTTCTTTTTAACTTAATATTTAAGTAGTTGTTATTATAAGGGTTTGTGGATATGTTGATAAGTCATTTTATGCTTTAAACCACCGTATTTATTATACCATATAATCCACAAATATACCACAAATTAAATTAGTTATCCAACTTCCTTGTAATGTGTTCTATAGCCATATTTAATTCGCTATCATATTTCTTGGATTCTTCTATTTTTGTAACAGCACTTAAAACTGTAGAATGGTCTCTATTGCTGAAGAAACTACCGATTGTTTTAAAAGGTAAGTTATACTTCATTTTTATCAAATACATAGCGATGTGTCTTGGCAATGTGTAAACGGCCTTTCTACTCGTTCCAATTAAATCATGAACTGAAACACCATAATAATCGGCAGTAACACTTAAAACTTTATCATAATCGTTTTCGCTAACAGAGCTTGTGTTTTTCTTTGTTTTAATTAATGGTTCTAATGCCTCTTCTGCGTTTTCTACAGTAATTGGAATATTACTTATCATACAATAATATAAAACTCTTTTTAAGGCACCTTCTAATTCGCGAATATTAGTTGTGAAGTAAGAAGCGATAAATTCTAATACTTCATCTTCAACTTTTCCGACAGATTCAGGCGCTTCGAGTAAGAGTTTCTTGCGTAATATCTCAACTCGATGCTCCAAATCAGGCACCGAAATGTCAACAACCAACCCCTGTTGGAACCGGCTTGTTAGCCTAGACATCATGTTTTTAAGTTCGTTTGCAGGTTTATCTGAGGTTAAAACAATTTGCTTGTTTTTGTTAGTTAAATAGTCAAAAACCTTAAAAAACTCCATTTGTGTGTTCTTTTTATCAGAAAGTTGTTGAATATCATCAATTAACAAAACATCAACAGATCTGTACTGCTCATTAAAATCTTCCATTTGGTTACTGCTAACTTTTGAAACATAACTTTCTAAAAAGTCAGAAGCTTTTTGATAAAGAACTTTAGTTTCTATGTTATCGTCGAGAATGTAATTCCCAATCGCTTGCATTAAATGCGTTTTGCCTAACCCAACATCACCAAAGATATAAAAAGGGTTCGCAACAGCTCCTGGTTGATCTGCTACTTTTAAGGCCATTTGGAAGGCAAAACGATTTGACTTTCCTACAACAAAGTTTTTAAAGGAAAGGTTAGCGTTAATATCACCCGCACGATACTTATTTATAAATGTATTTTCGTTAGTTTTGGCCTCTTCTTCTTCTTCTAATTCTTCTTTTAACACGAATTTAAAACCAATTTTATTCTTTTTATAAATATTTTGTGCGATAGAGTTGATATTAGATAAATAAAGTTTATTTATACGGCTTTGAATATATGGAGATGGCGCAACAACATAAAGATAGTTGTCAAAAACCTTAACAACTCCAGACAAAGGTTCAAAAAGTTCTTCAAAAATTTCACTATCAAAAGTGTCTTGCAGATTTTCCAAAACCTGTTCCCAAACATATTCAAATTCGTCCATAAAAAACCACTCCTAAATAACGCTAAAACTATCATATCATAAAAACTAACAAAAACACGGAAAACTTTACCACATAAATTGTGGATAACTTTCATTTTCCACAAAATATCCACAACATTTTCTTTAACTTTTTATGCGTTTTAATTAGGTTATGACAGTGTTAATCCACTTTCAAAGATATCCACATTGATAACTTTGGAACAAAAAAGTTCTCCACACTTGACATCTTTTTCTAAACAGTGTCTTAAAATTAATTTTTTTTAGAATATTGTTTGACAATTTTGTTAGCAATATATATAATAGAAAGAGCACGATTTCTATAGAAAGGTGATACTATGAAAAGAACTTATCAACCAAGCCATATTAAACGAAAAAGAAGACATGGGTTTCGCTCACGTATGTCAACAAAAGGCGGAAGAAAAGTTATTTCTGCCAGACGTGCAAAAGGGCGTAAAAGGTTAACAGCTTAATAAAGATCAATTTTATAACAACACGGACGACTAGAGTAAAATTGCAAACGCAAAACTTTGGTCGTTTTATTTTATAAATGCCATGAAAAAACAATATCGAATTAAAAAAAGTACAGAAATCGATGCTATTATAAAAAAAAGACAAAGTTATGGCAATGAGTTCTTTGTAATATATTACAAAGAAATTTGTTTAAATCATTTTAGGTTTGCGATATCAATAGGGAAAAAATACGGCAATTCAGTTAAAAGAAACTTAATGAAACGACAAATAAGATCCGTTTTTCGTGAATTACAAGACCTATTAAACAATGATTTTGTTGTTGTAGTCAAACCAAAAGCTGTTTACCTTAAGTACTCAGAAATCAAAAATAATATAGAAAATTTAATATTAAAAATAAACAAAAAGGAGAAAAGTAATGGATCAGACAGTAAAAAGAAAGAGCAACAGGACTAGAAAAATACTAGTTGTACTCGTTGTGGTATGTCTTCTGTTCTTTTTAACATCATGCGGCAACTTAGAAGCACCACTAGCAAGCGGTAAATTTAAGTGGCACGACTATATCTTAGTTTATCCTATAGGCTGGCTTATGGGTACAATTTCTGGCTTTTTAGGAAATAACTATGGTTTAGGTATTATTATTACTACAATAATAATAAGGCTAATATCTTGGCCGATTTACGCCAAAACAAGCGACATGAGTTTAAAGATGAATTTAATGCAACCTGAGATGCAAAGAATTCAAGCTAAATACGCAAACAGACAAGATAGAGAATCACAACAAAGAATGCAAATGGAAATGACCCAATTATATCAAAGATATAATATGAACCCTCTAGGATGCTTACTTCCTATCTTACAAATGCCAATATTTTTAGCGGTATATCAAGTTGTAAGACGTATTCATTTACCTGGCGGGGTATGGAGCGAAAAAGTTTCAAACATGAACCTCTTAGGAATTAATTTAGCAGCTAGCGGAACCGGAGGAGACTGGCGCGGTTGGATCTTGGCAATTCTTGTAGCAGGTTTAAACGTATTAATGGTTTGGTTATCAATGAAAAAACCAAGTTATCAAAAAGAAACGCATAAACACGGCATACAAGAAAATCAACCAGGACAAAATTCAATGAAAATTATGCAATATATAATGATAGCAATGATGTTCGGTTTTGCCCTTAGTAGCAACTCAATCGCCCTATATTGGATTATAGGAAACGCAATTTCAATTCTTCAAACTTTTATAAACAGAAAAAGGAACGAGAAGAAATATTACAAGTATAAATACGAGGATTTGGTGGTGAAAAATCGTGACTAAAAAAGTAATTATAGAAGCTAAAAACTTAAAAGAAGCCGAAGAGATAGCCCAAAAAGAACTAGGGGTAGAAATAAAGTATATTAAATTAGAACCAATCAAAGAAAGAAAAGGAATTTTAGGTATTGGAGCTAGCACTACTTACGAGGCTTCTTTAGATATAAATCTTCCGTTTGAAGGAAAGAAATATCTAGAAGAAATATTTCATAATTTAGGTATAGATGTTAACACCGAATTTCGTCAAAAACCTGGTGGTGACACTATAAATTATCAAATTCAAAGCGATGAAAACGCACTATTAATAGGCGTAGATGGAAGAACACTAAACGCATTACAAACGGTGTTAAGATCATACTTAAATAAATTAACAGACAAAAAAATAAGAGTGTATTTAGATGTTGGTGGATATAAAGAAAACAAACGTAAACAATTAGAGATTCTCGCCACAAAAACCGCTAAAGAAGTTGCCTTTTCAGGCGAAGAACAAGCGCTAGAACCAATGAACTCTTATAAACGCAGAATTATACATACAAAACTAGCCGATTGGCGGGACGTATATACAATTTCTGAAGGCGAAGAACCAGATAGATATATCGTAATTAAACCAAAAAAGAACAGGGAATAATCACCCTGTTTTTTTATTCAAAGAATAATGGTATAATATTAGCATGAGAAGGTTAAAAAAAGTAATTAAATTTGCTCTTATTGTGTTTGCGGGCTTCTTAATGTTTCTAACGGGGCAAACTGTTGCCGAAACAATTAAAATTAATTACGAAATAAAAAAGTTTAAAAAGAAGAGCGAATACGAAAAAGAAATAAACATTGATGGAGCAACAATAAAATTTTATAAAGTTTCACGTGAAACATACTATCCAAACGAACTCGCAAGGGATCCGTTTTTTGACAATGACCCTTTAAAACCAGGAGCTGAAGGAGATATATTTGTAACGAGGCAGGCTCCAATACCAGAATATCCTGGTTTTTATGAGTTTGTTTCTTTTTATTTCGGAGGACATGCCGTTTATTTTGGTAAAAATAACGATATGTATGAGACTTTTGGCTTTTTAACAGAAGGGGAAACGTTAATTGGGGCTATCATAAACGGCGGAGAAACAACCTATGTTCAAATAGAAGAGGACAATTATTGGTTGGATTCAAAATATAGAAGAGAACACGAAGCGGCTTATTATAAGTTCGGTTCCTATTATCGTTCGGAGTGGATTGGGGTAAGAATTAAAGGTATAACTATTGAGGAGATTGAGCAGGTGACGGCTTTTATGGACATTCTCGTAGAGAAAGAAGCTCAATATAATCACCTTTACATTTTTAATACAAAAGACAGATATTATTGTACTGATATGGTGTCTCGCGGTTTGGGCACCATTACTAATAGTAATGGTGAATCTAAATATAATTTAAATAGAGACGGCATTGTTACAACTGTTAATGATTTGATATTATCTGGGCAAGCGTATATTTCGTTTTATGCCTATCTCGATAAAAACAATGTAATGCATGTCTATTATATCGATTAAAAGAGATTTATTTGTTGATAAATGGAGTTTTGGTATATAATACAAGTAGCACATTTTTAATGTACATGATAAAAATAAAGAAAGCGTGTGAGAAAAGTGACAACAGTTTATGAAATATTGAAAGATCTTAAGAGGTTTTCTAACAAAGAAATTAAGTTGGCTGGATGGGTTCGCAACAATAGAGACCAAAAAAAGTTTGGTTTTATTAATTTTAACGATGGTTCTGCCTTTAGTGGAGTGCAAATTGTTTATGCTGATCACTTAGAAAATTTTGAGGAAATTCAAAAATTAAATGTAGGTACAAGCATTGAGGTTGTGGGGGATGTTTTACTAACGCCAAACAGACCTCAACCGTTTGAAATTCAAGCTAAAAGAATAACTGTGTTGGGGCCTTCTGATGAAACTTATCCGATTCAGCCAAAAAGACATACTAGAGAGTTTTTAAGAGAAAATGCACATTTAAGGGTGAGAACTAACCTTTTTAGTGCTGTTTTTAGAGTGAGAAGTGCTGCGTCTTTTGCGATTCATCAATTTTTTAAAGAAAGAAACTTTGTTTATGTTCATACACCTTTAATTACGGCGAGTGATGGAGAGGGTGCGGGGCAAATGTTTGGAGTTACGACTTTACCGCTTGATAAAGTCCCAAAAACTAAAGAAGGAGAAGTTGATTACAAGAAGGATTTTTTTGGTAAAAAGACGTTTTTAACCGTTACGGGTCAATTGCAAGTAGAAACTTATGCGATGGCCTTTAGAAACGTATACACTTTTGGTCCTACATTTAGGGCCGAACATTCAATGACACAAAGGCATTTAGCTGAATTTTGGATGATTGAACCAGAAATGGCTTTTGCAGATTTAGAACAAATGATGGAAGTTATTGAAGATATGGTTAAATATATTATCAACTATGTGATGAAAGAACTGCCAGATGATATGGAATTCTTTAACAAGTATGTTGATAATACGCTTTTTGATAGATTAAATAGCGTTGTTAACAGTAAATTCGCAAAAATTACCCATAAAGAGGCAATAGATATTTTACTTAACTCTAAAGAAAGGTTTGAGAATAAACCAGAACACGGAAAAGATTTAGGTAGAGAACACGAAAAATATTTAACCGACATTCATTTTTCAACTCCGGTCTTTGTTACAGATTGGCCGAAAGATATAAAAGCTTTCTACATGCGTTTAAATGAAGATAACGAAACTGTGAGGGCTGTTGATTTGTTGGTTCCTGGTTCGGGAGAATTGGTTGGAGGTTCTCAAAGAGAAGAAAGGCTAGACCAATTACTAAATAGAATGAAAGAAATGAACGTTCCTGCGGATGGGCTTTGGTGGTATTTAGACTTAAGAAGATATGGCGGGTGTGTACATTCTGGATTTGGAATGGGGTTTGAAAGAATGGTAATGTATTTAACGGGCGTTGAAAACATTAGAGATGTGATTCCTTTCCCAAGAACACCAAACAACGCAGAGTTTTAATAAAAAAACAAAGAAAAAACATCACAACTTTTAATTTAAATAAAGACGTTTTGGCTCAATATAGGCTTTTTAAGCGAATTATAGAGTTAAAGCGTTTTTTGTTCTCACATTAATTGAAAACGCATACAAGAAAGGTTATAATTAAAGTTGCCACAGGCAACAAAGGGTAAAAAATACGATTTAACATAAATGTATGGTTTTATTGATTATAAAGGCTTTTGCTAATAAAAAGTCCTCTCTACAAACATAATATTATGTTTAGTAGATTTGACAAAAGCGGCGTATAAATGTAGAATAAAGTTAGAATTTATATTCTAAACTTAACAATAAAATATAGATTGGAGCTAATAGTGTGGAAATTAGACTGAAAAATTTATCAAAAATATTTATTGATAAAACGAAGAAAGAAACTAGAGCAGTTGATGATTTTAATATAAACTTTGCTTCTGAAAAACTAACAGGATTACTCGGACCGTCTGGTTGCGGGAAGTCTACTATGCTTTTTTTAATTGCAGGACTTCATGAACCAACATATGGCCGAATTTTTTTTGGTGATGATGATGTAACAAGGTTGTCTCCAGATAAAAGAGGAATCGGCTTAGTTTTCCAAAACTATGCGTTATATCCTCATATGACTGTTAAACAGAATATTATGTTCCCTCTTGAAAACATGCAAGTTTCAAGAAAGCAAGCGCTAGAAGAAACAAAGAAAATTGCTGAACTAGTTGGTATTGGAACAATGTTAGAAAGAAAACCTGCTCAATTATCTGGCGGACAGCAACAAAGAGTTGCGATTGCTAGAGCGCTAGTTAAAAAGCCTAGAGTTTTACTACTAGATGAACCTTTATCAAACTTAGACGCAAGATTAAGATTACAAATGCGCGAAGAAATTAAAAGAATTCAAAGAGAAACAGGCATTACAACAATATTCGTTACTCATGACCAAGAAGAGGCAATGAGTATTAGTGACGAAATAGTTATTATGAATTTTGGTAAAGAGATGCAAAAAGGAACGCCTCAAGATATCTATTTAAATCCAGATAACCTTTTTGTTGCGAAGTTTTTAGGAAACCCGCCTATTAATGTGTTTGTTGGTGAAATCAAAAAGAACCACTTATATTTCCAAGATAAGAAAATCTTTAAGAAGAAGGCACCTGATGGAAAATATTATGTTGGTATAAGACCAGAAGACTTTAGAGTTGCAACAGACGAAGAGGGAGTTGTGGTTTCAACTGATAATATGGAAGTTACAGGACGCGACACAACTATTCACTTCATGGCAAACGATCAACGAGTAAGAGCGTTAGTTGAATCAGATACGATTATGGGTAAAAAAGAGGTTGTATTGACTGTTAAGGAAGATAGAATTCATCTATTTGATATGGAAACAGAGTTACACCTTGATAACTATCTGAAATTGAACGAAAAAGAAATAGAAGAAGCTAAAGAATTAAATAGACACTTAAAAGAATTAGAAGAGGCACATTCTCAAAGAAAAGCTAGAGAAGCGTTAGCAAGCGAAGAAGCCGAAATGGAAGAACGCAGAAAAGCAAGACAAGCTAAAAGAGAAGAAAAAAGAGCAAAAAGAAGAGCGGCTAAAGAAAAAGGAGATGAGTAAACATGAAGGTGCTTGTCTCTAGGATTAGAGAGTTTTTCGGCAAAATTATATGGGTAGTAAGAAGGAAGTACAACCAATTTAAGAGTGTTGTAGTTTTTGGTATTTCTTATGCTTATACAAAAGTTTCAAGAAAGGGTTATCGACGAGCTAAAAAAAGAATCAAGAGAGATTACATAAAAGATTATGTTGGCTTGAATGACTATAACTTAGACATCCGTTTTGATTTAGACTCTGATCAAATTATTGACGATATAAGAGCCCAATATAAAGCACTTAAAGAAAATAAAAAAGAGTCTTTATCAAAAGAAGAAAAAAATGTTGTAGATGCTGAAAAAGAGCGTATCTATAAGCTTTTCCAAGAAAGACTACAACTCGCTTTAACATTAGAAGAAGAACTTATCCAATTAGAATATGAAAGACAAAGACGCATTAGACAAATATCCGTTGAACGAAGCGTTTATGATGAAGAAGTAGAAAAGGTTCATGATGAAATAAGCGCTCATATGGAAGAGTTAAAAATAGAATATAATCAAGCATCTAAAAAACTTGCTGAAACATATAAACCAACTAAAGGTAAAACAGAGGCTAGCAAGTTAGCGATTAGAAATCTACAAATAACTAGAACGTATCAATCATTACCTGAAACAAGAAAAGCAAGAGAGAAAAAAGATAAGATAAGAAGAGAGACAAAAGGAATCTTACAAGCGTTGCTTTACTTAACGCCTGTAATTATCTTGTTAGTAATCTTTACGTTTTATCCGATTTTTAACTCGTTTAGACTTGTTGTGTATGAAGGGTATAATGAAACAACTAACGTAGGTCACGGGTTTACACTCTTTGGGAACTTTAAGAAAGTATTAACTGATGCTAACTTTATTGTTCCAGGAGAATATGTAAAGAGTAGTGCAATGATTAACACGGTTTTAATAGTTTTAGTTACGGTTCCGATATCAATAATTATTTCATTATTAATTGCGGTATTGCTTAACTCTATTAAACCATTTTCGACAGCACTTCAAACAATATTCTTCTTACCATATGTTACAAACTCAATCGCGGTTGGTTTAGTATTTGCATACATGTTCCAAAACACAGGTTTATTCAACCAGTTCTTGAGTTTCTTTAATATTGATGGAGGACGTTGGATTCAACATGGTGCTCCATATTGGAAAGCGATGTTTGTTTTAATGTTATTCTCGATTTGGAACGGGTTAGCATTTAAGATTATGGTATTCTTATCTTCAATCCAAGGAATTGACAAACAATACTACCAAGCTGCATCGATTGATGCTACACCAAGATTTAAACAATTTAGAAGGATTACAGCGCCTTTAATTTCACCAACAATTTTATATATTGTTATTACATCGGTTATCGGTGCATTCAAAACTTATAACTCAGTTATCGCAATATTTGGTAATAGTGGAAGACCACCTGGGGCAGACTATCACTTAAAGACAATCGTATTCTACATTTACGATTACTTTAACTTTACAGGTAAGTTGCCAGAAGCAGCAGCTGCCTCAATTGTCTTATTTTTAATTATCTTGTTATTTACTGGTCTCCAAATGCAAGTTTCTAAGAAACGAGTTCATTATTAAGGGGGATTGCTATGAAAAGATATAGTTTAAGTAGTATAAAGAAATTTAATAATTTAGCGATAGCAATTGATTTAATTGTACCGGTTATATATACAATATTCTTTGGTGTTTTATTTGCAGCTATAAAAACACCAGTCAGCAATGTTGCTTTTACGGATCCAGGCGGATTAATGGATGCAGCTTATATAGTTTTAGGGAGAGTATATTCTGCAGAACAAGTTAACTTCTTAATTGGTATATTTGCAGTGTTTATGTTATTTGGCTATGCAATTTTTGTAGTCAACATTAAGCACAATGTTAAACTAGAAGTATACGATTATCATAGATGGGAAGCAGGCAATACATTAGTGAAAGGCTTAACCAATATACTTACTTTGAATTTTGTAAGTTTAGCTTTAAGAATATGGATTGCAAATATGATCTTAGGTTATGCTGAAGATGAAAACTTAATTAGCATACTTAAGAAAATAAAAATCGAAAGAGAAGAAAAGAAAGCTCGCGATGCACAATTTGAACACTCAGAGCTAACGCCAGAAGAAATTGAAATTAAAAAACGCGTTAGAAGACAAATTTTCTTTAAGATATTAAGATATTTCTTCACATATTTAATTTTGATATTGTTTGCGCTGTTTATTTTAATTCCGTTCTATTGGATGATATTGACGGCTCTTAAGACTTTTGATCAAAGTAGAGCACAAAATCCTGAGTTTTGGGTAGCGTTTAAAGATTTACAGTGGGTAAACATTAAATATGTATTTACAGAAATGAAATTTGGGTTGTATATTAAAAACACATTGATTGTTGCGATATTGACAACGATAGGAACAGTTATAACAACCATTTTAGGAGCGTTTGCGTTCTCTAGAATCGATTTTAAAGGTCGAGATATGATTTTCTCTGTCTTGCTTATGACAATGATGATTCCGGGCGAAATATACATCATTACAAATTTTACAACGGTTAGTAGAGCTGGTTTTGGTTGGATAGGTACAGGAACAAATAATGCTGCAGGTTATTTTGCAACAATGATATTCCCAATGATGGTTAGTGTTTTCTACATTTTCTTCTTAAGACAATCATTTAAACAAATACCAGATGCTTTATATAGAGCAGCTAAGGTAGACGGATGTAGTGATTTTAAATTCTTAAGAAGAGTAATGTTGCCTATTGCATCACCAACACTTATCACAATTACAATTTTAAACATATTAGGAACATGGAGTGCCTTTATTTGGCCAAGATTAATTACGAGTGTTGAACCACAGTTTGGGAAAAACTATTGGTTGATTTCTGTTGCCTTAAGAGAAGAATCATATGTATTGGAAAGTGGAGCAGATCCGCTGCCAATGTTTAACTTACAAATTGCAGCTTCAGCAATTGTAACAGTACCGCTTGTCATAGTTTTCTTGCTACTAAGAAAATATATTATGAGTGGTGTTGGAAGAAGTGGAACGAAAGGTTAAAAAATATATAAAATTAGGTATTTTTGAAAAAAAAGGAGGAAAAATGAAAAAATTACGTAATTTGTTAGTATTAGTAGTTGTAGCATTAGTAGGCTTATTTGCGGTAGGTTGTGGTGGAAAAGACACTTCAGCTCAAGACAGAGAAGCACTAGAAAGTGTATTAGGACTACTAAATGTTAGATTTGAGGAAGACGGAGATACTCTCCGCAGTGTAACGGGGAACTTAGTTTTAGATACTACATTTGATGATGCAACAATTGAGTGGGCATCAAGCAATCCAAATGTTATTGCAGTAGATGGAACAGTTACTCGTGGTGATGAAAGTGTTGATGTTACATTGACAGCGACAATTAAAGTAGGGAAGCAATCAGACATAAAAACATTTAGAGTACATGTTTTAGGTTTGGTTTATGAAGTCTATACGGTTACGTTTGACGCTGGAACTGGAAGACCAACTCCTGAAGTACAAAACGTACGTGAAGGTAAAACAGCTGTTCTTCCTGATGTAGAACCAGAAAGAGATAGATACGCATTTGAAGGCTGGTATTTAGATGGAAATAAATTCAATTTTAATACACCAATTGAAGAAAATACATCTTTAGTTGCAAAATGGGAACTTGTTGAACCGATAGTGTCGTTTAACTTAGGTTATACAGGCGCTAACCCTATTGCGCCACAAAGACTTCATATTAATACCACTGCAAATGAACCAACTGCTCCAACAAGAGATAGATATCAATTTGCGGGTTGGACATTGGATGAACAACCTTACGATTTTAATGAGCCGGTTACTGAAGATTTAGTATTAACAGCCACATGGACACAGTTGCAAGCACAAGTTTCTTTTGACTTAGGCTATGGAAATAATCATCCAGCAGATCAAATAAAAGATATAGGTGAAAAAGCAGAAGAGCCTATAGTTGAAGAAAGAGATAGATTTGAATTTGTAGGTTGGTATTTAGGCGATGACGAATATGACTTCGAAGAGGCTCTTGTAGGAGATGTTCATTTAGTTGCAAAATGGAATCAGTTAGTTGCGATAGTGACATTTGATTTAGGTTTTGGAGAAGAACATCCAGCTCCTGTAACATTAGATGTTGGCGGAACGGTTGATGAACCAACAGAAGTAGAAAGACCAGGCTATAACTTCATTGGTTGGTTAGATGGAAGCACATTATATAATTTTGAAAATCCAGTTTATAGAGACTTAAACTTAGTTGCGGGTTGGACAGTGGCAGGCGAAGAAATTAGCGCAACAATTATCGGTCCAGATGCAATCACTCATTATGTTGGTGCTAGAGAGTTTAACCCAGTTGGAGAATATGTTGCGATTGATAATCTAACAGGCGCAGAATATGAGTTAATAGTTATTAGCGGATTCTATCATCCAAACTATCCAAACACATATACATACACAATTGGAGTGTTGCTAGACCAAGCGATTACCAAGGAAGTTAAATTAACAGTTAAACCAGCAGTAGCTATTCCAAATGAGTTATCAAGAAATCAAATTCAAATTACATTATGGCACGCAAACGGAACAACAATTGAAAACAAACTAATTCAATACGCTCAAGAGTTTGAAGAGTTAATGTTATCACAAGGCTATAACATAAAAGTAAACATTACTAAAAACGGTTCAGGATATGACGAATTAAGAACAAACGTAATTAACGCAATTAAAGGTGCGGAATTACCAAACTTAGTTCAAAACTATCCAGACCATGTTGTTGAATATCATGATAATGGTGTTATTGAATCGTTAACTCCTTACATATATCACCCAGTTCATGGATTAGATCCAAATAATCCAAACGAAAGACTAGAAGATATAGTTAGATCGTATAGAGAAGAAAACAGAGACAACAACTTAATTGGTGACTACTTATCATTACCATTTAACAAGTCAACAGAAGTTGCTGTATATAACAAAACATTCTTTGATGCTGTATTAGGAGGAAGATCATTCCCAGAAACATGGCAAGGATTATTTGCGTTAGTAGATGATATCTTAGCTATTAAAAATGACCAAATTGATGCAATTGCAGCTAATTGGGCAGCATCAGGCGAAGCTTTATCAGCTCAAGATATTCAAAAAGCAAAAGATCAATTCGTACCATTTACATATGATAGCCAAGCGAACTCGTTTATCACTTTAACAAGACAGTTTGGTGGACAATATACTTCACGCAATCCTGAAACAGGAAAAGGAAAGGTTGAATTTATTAACCCTAACACAATAAGAATGTTAAAGTTCTTTGCGGAAGATAGAGGAAGAACATTTACAGTTCCACAATTCTGGGGAGTTGACTATGCTAACAATGTTAGTTTCCATGGAACAACAATCTTTAGTGTTGGTTCTACAGCAGGGCTAAGATATAATAACGCTGTTAATAAAGGGTTCAAATTATATGAGGTTGGTGTTGCACCGGTTCCATATGACTCACAAAACCCTTCAAGCAGAGCAGTAATCCAACAAGGAACTAACATTTCTCTAACAAATAGAGGAACTGCTGACCAAAAATTAGCATCTTGGTTATTCTTGAAATATTTAACGAGTACAAATGTACAAGCAGACTTTGGAATTGCAACAGGCTATACACCAGTTAGATTAAGTGCAATTCAAACAGCTGAATATCAAGAGTTTTTACAGACAGCAGATACTGTGTTAGGAGACAGTGCATCAGCGATGAGTTTAACAGCTACTCAATATAAAGATTTAGCTGAGAGAAAATTAGTTGCGATGGGCGCTAGAGTAGCGGCACAACAAACAGCGTTTTCGTTCTATGATGAAGCATTTATTGGTTCTTCTAAAGCAAGAGAAGAAGTTGGAAATGCTTTTGAAAGAGTAATGTTGTCAACAGGAACAAATATTGATGAAATAATTAATAACGCTTTACAGGCTGCTAAAGAAGCGACAGAAAGAGTTATTACGTGAATTAGAGAAGAGGAGCTTCTCTTAGAGTTTTTCTGAGAGAAGCTTTCCATATCATAATAATTTTAAACATTTAAGGAGGAACTATGAAAAAGAAATTATTAGGTTTATTTAGTATTGTTTTAACGTTATTCTTGCTAGTTGGCTGTTTTGAGAAATCATATAAAGTCCAGTTTGACTTAAATAATGGTACATCAGCAGCTATTGCGGAACAAACGATTAAAAGTGGAGGGTTGGTTCGTAAACCTATAGACCCTACAAGAGAAAATTATAATTTTACTCACTGGACTTTAGATGGTGAGAGATGGGATTTTGAAACAAGCAAAGTTAAAGCAAATATAACTTTAAAGGCTGAATGGGAATTAAAAGAATACACAGTAACGTTTGATGTTAGAGGTGGAGCGCCAGCACCAGCAGAGCAAACAATTGCTCACGGAAGCAAAGCAACCGAACCAGAACCATTACCAGCATTGGAAGGGAACGAGTTTTTAGGTTGGTATTTAAGTGGTAGATTCTATAACTTTGATAATCCTGTTACGGAAGATATTACATTAATTGCTAGATGGGGAGTTAGAGTTACATTTAACGTTGACGGTGGTACACCTGCTCCTTTTGAGCAAGTTGTATTAAAAGGAACAACCGTTCAAGAACCTACAAAACCAACAAGAGAACACGCAACGTTTTTAGGTTGGTATCATAATAATACAAAATTTAACTTTGATAATGAAGTTGAACAAAGTTTTGAACTACATGCAAGATGGTCTTTTGATTATGATGCTATTTTAGTTGAACTAGAAGAACATTATGCTAATACTTTTGGAGATATGGAGTGGCACCCAACAGAAAACGTTGAGTTACTTGATGAAATTTGTGGAGTACCAGTTACATGGAGTTCTAGCGATCCTGAATATTTCGCTAACAACGGAGAAGTTACAATTCCTCCATACAGCGTTGGCGATAAAACGATTATGTTAACAGCATCATTAACACCGATTAAATCAACTGTGTTTTTATTTGTTATTGAAGCGGCAGAAGAAACAGTTGATGAAATGCTTGAGAGAATTTTAGATCTTGTAACAATTGTTCCATCAACGCCAAGTGGTTATCAAGAACAAAACTTTGAAACAATAACGCTTTATAGAATTGGCGAAGAAGATGTTACTATTTCATGGGAAAGTTCAGATGAAGAAGCAATGAAAGCTAATGGTGAAATAGTTCCGTTCGTTGGAGAAGATAGAGAAGTAACGTTAACAGCAACAATGACTTATCAAGAAATTACAAAATCTAAATCAATTACTTTCTTGATTAAACCAGTAATTGTTTATGAAGGTTTAACAGAGGCTTACTTCCCTGAAAATCAAGGCGTAAAATTAATGGTTACAGGTGTAAGATTCTTTTCACCAATCAGTGCGAGAGCATCAAGTCCTGTTGGATATTATATTGCATCAGCAGATAACAAGATTGGATATATTCACGCTAGCATACCGACAAACTTAAAAGATGATAAATTATACGATGTAATATTTGAACTTGATATTTACTATGGTTCATATCAGTTAAAGAATGCTGTGTTCATTAATGAAAGAGATGGAGACTTACCAGTAATTACACCGATTGAAATGACGCTTGATCAATTAGTGGAGTTACCTAAACCACTAGATGAAAACATGCCTCATACATATGTAAAATTAACAGATGTTAAAGTGTTTGTTGCAGATCCAAACGATCAATATAAGACATTCCTTGTTAATAAGGATTTTGACACAACTACACCATTAACCGATAAAAATAGTATTATGGTTTATTACCAATCTGACTTAAGCGTTATTAAATCGTTAGATGGTAGAAACATTGATGATATTTTATTAATCAATAATGGTTATAGAACAAATAATGTTGTTTGGTATGTTAACTATATTGGAGATGGATCAGACATAAATTTAACACCATTAAGTGATGCTGAGTTAGTTAGTTTAGTTAACGGAAACTTAAACGCATCTATCCCTTATAGAGTTATTGCAGAAAAACCTCTTCCATTAATAAAAGAATCTGAAGGAGTTACAATTTCTTGGGCATCAGACAATGAAGCAGTAATTAATCCAAATACAGGAGCGGTTGCATTTGCAGAGGCAGCTGAAACAGTTATATTAACAGCACAAATTAGTAAAGGCGAAGAATCAATTACATTTAGTAGAGAAGTTTGGGTGGGAACGCCAACACAATTACCGTTAAGCGATATTGCTGAAGTAGTTGCTTATGATGGAAACTATGATTTATATCCATTTAAGATTGAAGGTGTTGTAACAGGTATCACAGGTAACCGTCAATACTCAATTTATGATGGTACAGACGCTATGGCAATAAGAATGAGATCAGGAACTTCACTTGAACTAGGTTATAAGTATACAATAGTTGGTTGTAAGAACATTTATATGGGATTAATTAGAATGAATGAACCTGGAACTTTTGTAAAAGGTGAAGAAGGGTTATTAGAAGAAGCACTTGAATTAACAGAAACAATTCTCGCTAATGAAACAGAATTAGTTAAATACCAAAGCCATTTAGTAAATGTTGCTGAAGCAGATGTAACAAGAACTGAAGTGGTAGATGATTATGGAACAATAGAAATCACATTAAAGATTGGTGAACAAACACTGTTATTAAGATGGGATAATAGAGTAACGCTTACTTCAGAAGCAAAAGCCAAACTACAAGCAATAGAAGTAGGCGATCTACTTAAAATTAATGCTGCGCCACTTGGCTGGTTCAATGGAGCACAACTTGGTTATCACGATGCATCACAAATCGAAACAATTTATCCTGAAACAGATGAAGAAAAAGTAAGTAGAGCAATTAGAGCTTTAAATATTCCTGAAATTGCAACTTCAAGTTTAACATTACCAACAGAAGGTAGATTTGAAACTTCAATCGTTTGGAGTTCAGACCTTCCAGAAGTTATTGCAGATGATGGTACATTAGTAATGCCAGAAGTAAATACTGATGTTGAATTAACTGCGGAAATCACATCTGGCGAATATACGAAAGCAGTAAAATTCTACGTGTTTGTACAAGTTGAAGCAGGGGTTTTAAATGTTAAATTAACTAGAGCGGTAGCCTCAGGACAAGCAGTTGTATTTAAAGGCGTTGTAAGCGGTATGGACTCAACTAGATATGTATATGTTAGTGACGTTGATGGTACAACTATAGTGTTATTTGAACCAACAAGACCAGCAGGACTTGCAGTAGGTGATAGAGTTAAAGTTGAAGGTTCTAGAACAGACTATAACGGCCTAATACAAATTGGCAAACAAGCTACAGTAACAATTTTAGCAAAAGAACAACCAATCCCTGCTGCAATAACAGTTGATACAATTCCTGAATTTACAGTGGATGATCAAGGCAGAAGATTCAATATTGAGAATCTATTGGTAGTTTCAGTTAGCGGAAGAAACTTAATTCTTACAGATGGGGAAAAAGAAGTTCGTGCCTATGTAGATCCTAACGATGCTGCAATTGTTACACACATTGGCACAGCAGCAGGTAAGAAAGTAAACTTGGTTAATATTCATTTAGGATGGTATAATGAGGGACAATTCTTAATCGGAAACGTTTCAGAAGTTGTAGTAGTTGAATTAAACGATCAAGAAAAAGCAGCAGCAGATTTACGTGAGATTGAATTACCGGAAGAAATAGCATCTTCACCATTAAACTTACCTAACGAAGGTTTATTACATAACTCGGTAATAACTTGGTCATCTGATAACCCAATAATTAATACTGAAGATGGCACAGTTACCTTGCCAACTGAAAATGTAGTAGTTAAATTAACAGCTACAGCCACAAAAGGCGAATCAGAAGCAAGCGCAATATTCTATATTACCGTTAAACCTGAAGGTTCGCCTGTATTAGCAGAAGCTACAATGGAGTACGCAGGCCCTACAACAAATATGGAAAGTGGAAACAACGCTTCAGCGGTTGGATTACATCCATTATTATTCAGTGTAGAAAGCATTAAAGGCGCTCCGTCTAACGAGATTGGTTTAAATGTTTCAGGTCAACTAAGGCTTTATTCACATCGTTCAACTGGAGATGGTAATACATTAAGTGTAAGTATAGCTGCAGGGAACGCAATTACTTCTCTTGAAATCTATTTTGTAATAGCAAGCAACCAAGCAACAACTGCTACATTAATGTTAGGGGAAGAAGAGGTTCTCTTGACAGAGGCAGATTTAAAAACTACTAAAACATATTCAGATTTAAACATTTCAAACTTCACTTTAAAGAATACTCATATGGGTGGTAGTACAAATGGTCAAATTTGGATAAGTAAAATAGTAATTAGATATCTTGGTGTTGGAGCTCCGCAACCAGAATCAGTAATGATTTCAGACTTCTTAGAATCAACAGGTGAATAAGTTCTAGAGATTCAAGGAATTGTTACAAACGTTGGCCCATATAGTTCGTTTTCAATTGAAGATGCTTCGGGCGCTATAGCACTTAGAATCACAGGTAAAAACGCAGCAAACATTGATTTTGCGGTAGGCGATGTTGTTAATGTTGATGGAGCAACATTAACTTGGGATAACGGAGCACAGCTTGCCATTGATAACGGGAATCAGTGTGCTAAAGTAGCTACACCATAATTAAATAATTTAAACATTAAAAAATAAGTGAGTTAAGGGCTTGCAAAAAATGACTGCAAGCCCTTTTCCACCCTTTAACAAAGTAATTAACGTTGTTAATTAAAATGATGTATGATATAATTTTATTGGGTATAAAAGATTAAAAGCGAGGTATTAAAAATGCGTAAAAAAATATTATCTTTAATAACTATATTAGTGTTAGTATTCACTATCTCAATAATTAGTGTTTCGGCTGAAGGAGCAATTTTAGGAGAAACATTGGTTTATAAATATTCTTATGTAGAAGATCTTCCAACACAATATGTTAAAGGAAGCGAAATAGAATTCTATGAATATGATGGAGAACAAATACCTGACTTTAGACATTATTTTGAAGTTTATGATAACGCTCAAACTATTTTAAATATGCATAGTGTAGGTGGGGCGATTGATTTAGGTGGTTATACTTGGGATATGAACTTTGATATTAATACGGTTGGGACATATCAAGTTACTTTATCATATACTGGAGTTACAGGATCTAGAAGTGAAACTATTGAACTTGAGGTAATTGAAGAAGATATTGAAGGGCCTACAATTAATTTAGTGGGAGGCAATTTCAACAAAATTAGAGTAGAAAATAGAGATGAATTTTTAGCAGAATTTAATCAGTACCTACGTAGAGCAAGAGTTTATGATAGCGTTGATGGTGTTATAAAAGTAACAATAGATGATTTTGATGTTGATGATATTGAAAATTTACGAACTGCAGATTTGAGAGCAAATGTAGATATCACACTAACTGTTGAAGATAAAGCAGGCAACGAAGCAACTAAAACAGTAACACTAACAATTGTTGATTTAAAGGCACCAAACATTCATAACGTGAGAACACTTACAACTCAAAAAGGCAGAAGAATTAATTTAACAAACCATTTAAGATTTTCAGATAATTATTCTGATGAAGCTGAGATTAAAAACAACGCAGTTTATGAGATTTATAGTACATTAGTAGTTAAAAACACTTGGGAGTCAGGTCCTAGAAGAGCGAAACCTAGTGATGGAGAACAAATTAAGAACTATCTAAGGTTGACTAATGCAGGGTTAGATAGCTTCCTTACATATGTAGAAACAAATTATCCAACGGTTCATGTTGTTGGCGATTATTACGAAATTAAAGATAACAATCAAATGCATTATGTTTATATAGCAAGAAAAGAAGCTGTTGAAGGCTCAGAAGTTGATACAAACGTTTGGGAAATAACAACAAACAAAACTTTAGCTACAGGTAGAAAATTAGAAAGTTTTGAAACATTTGAAATGTCAGAAGCAGAACTATTAGATTATGCCATGGTAGAAAACGAAGAAGGCTTTAGAGTTAATGATTATTATCAAACTTTAGATTTAACAACAAACAAAAAGTATTTTGTCTACATTAAAGAGACAGAAAATGTTTATAGAGATAAACACGAACAACCAACAATCAACTTTAATAAGGTCGGAGTTTATTATGTTAAAGTAAACGTTGCGGATGAGTACGGAAATACTGCAAGTGCAGTTTATCGTGTTGTAGTAGCAGATGGACTTTCGTTTACTGAAAGCATATTAATAGTTAACGGAGTTGTATTAGGAGTGGCTGCTATAGGAGTAGTAATGTATATTGTCTTTAGAAGACGTAAATAAGGGGTGAATAGAATGAAAAGAATATTTAAAATATTTGGGGTTTTATTTGCTTTAGTTTTATTAGGTGGTTGTTTTGGTAAGGAATCAAAAAAGGTAATACCGGACTTAACTGGTAAAACAAAAACAGAAATCCAAACAATCTTTGATGGTTTTAAAAAAGATTTAACGTTAGACTTTGAATATGAATATGCAAATGATGTTGATCAAGATGTTTTCGTTAGATATCAAGGTACAGTTCAAGTTGGTGATGAAATTAAAAAAGGCGATAGTTTTACTATCGTTTTAGCAGCGGAAAAACTTCATTTGCCAGACTTAACAGGTAAGAATGAAGAAGAGATTAAAACTCTATTTAATAATATTAATTCTTCGCTTGGTTCAGAGGGCGTAACATTAAAGTTTAAATATAGTTATCCTGTTGATGAAGAGGATAAGTTTATTGGTTATTTAAATGGTTCAAAAGCTGGCGATGTAGTAAGAAAGGGTTCAACAATAAACATATCGATGTATGGTAATTATGTTAAGTATCCAATCATAGCCACTTTAACAACAGAAGAAATGCAACAATACATCGGTTCTTTATTTAATCAATATGAAAACCTTAATTATAAAATAACTTTTTTAAATTATTATGCGCCTGATTTAGAAGAAGGAGAGTTCCATTCTTATGTTGGTGGAGAACCTGAAGAAGAAATAAGAGATTTAGATATTAAAATAAATATTGCTTCGCACACATTTTATTTGCCAGATTTAAATGGTTTACAAGTAGAAGAGATAAAAGATTTATTTGAACAATTTTCTATTTCTTTAAACAAATTAAATTTTGTTCCTGACTATAGTCAATATGTTAAAGCAGGAGAATTTATTAGTTATCAAGGATATGAAATAGGGGATGAATTCGACCTTAATACTACCGAAAAAATAACAATCGTTTATGATATTAGACCAATTCTTAAAGACTTAGAATATTACAATAAATATCAAATCGAAAAAGAATTTGAAAGTTTAAGCGCTAATATTAGTTTTGAATATATTTTAGATAATGATAAAGAATATGACACATTCGCAGGATACAAAAATTATGAGATAGGCGATGAGATTGTTGAAGGCATGAACGTTATTGTTTCGCTATATAAAAATGATGACGCAAATGCTTATGAAGAAGTTAATGTTGAAGAGCAATTAATGATCTCAAAATATATTGGTGGTTTTAGTTGGAATATGGGTATTGAATTATGGAACCCAACTGATGAAGATATTGACTTAGCAGACTATTATATAGCGATTATTCCGGGTGGGCAAATAACTGTTGATAAAGTAATTCAATTAGATGGAATACTTCATAGTAATGCGGTTTACACAATAGTTAATACTAATGCTGACACAGAACTTCGCAACAAATCAAACATGCAAACAACGCAGATGGATTTTGGAGCAAACTCAACAATTCAGTTGAGAAGAACTAGAAATAGAACATACATTGATACCATCTATAATATTGCCAATACAAGCACTTCTTTAGATAGAGAAATCTTTGTTAGAAAAGGTCATATCACACATGGAAGAAGAGACTTTGTTTATACTGAATGGAAAGGTTATGTGCCAACTTATTTTGATGTTGTTGGAACACACCCAAACGATGGTCCAGAAGATCCTGAGTTCGTTTTAATTGCTGATAAAACTTTCCAAGAGTATGGTATGACAAAGGTTAGGTACTTAAGTGCAGCCGATGGTGATACAGTTTATTTCGAATCACTCGATTCAAGAGACCCAACAAGTTATAATGGAAATTCAAGAGTTAGATTTTTAATTATTGATACACCTGAGACCGAAAAACCAGGAGTAGATGGTGAACCATATGCAAATGCTGCAACAGATTTTACAAGAAATATGTTAAGCAACGCTTTAGAAATTTATATCCAAGCTTGTGAGGAAGCAGGAATAATTGATACTTATGGTAGACATCTAGCATTAATTTGGGCCAATGTTGGTACTGCAGAAAACCCAAACTGGAAGTTACTAAACTATGAGTTACTTAAAGCAGGTTTAGGTCAAATTCAAATAGCGAAGATAGGCAATTATCAAAACTATCCAATCTTTAGTAATCGCTACTTATATTCTTGGGCTCATGGAGCAGATAATTATGCTAAAGAAAACAAACTGGGTCTATATAGTGGCGTTTATCAAAGTTAATGAGAAAACTACTCCAAATTAATTATGTAATACTTGTCCTTGTGGTGTTTGTTATAGTATATAAACAAGCGTTCATGCAAAGACATGATAAGTTTTACCATGAAGAAGGAAAAATTATTCTTAATGGAGAATCTAGTGTAGAAAAATACCAAATAAATAAACATTTATTTTTCTATGAAGCAAAAGGTCTCCATCAAATGACCCCTCTTTTTCAGTTTGAGAATGATGAAAAAACAATCAAAATAGATATATATGAAATTAGTTATCCAAACCACTCAAAAACAGACATTCATAAAGTGGCAACTTATTTGATGCCAATTATTACAGCAGATGAAGAAGTGTTTGCGAATAAAGATTTAATGTACGGGATTTATTTTGCAAGTGGAGAAGAAGAAATAATCATTGATGACAAAGAAGAAAATCAAGTTTGTTGGTTTGAGATAATTAAGTTTATTAGACTTAATCTTTATGTAGCCGATACAGGCTATGGAGAACTTATTCCTGTTATAACTTCAAGCGAAGGCGATTTAATAGATGAAAATCCGATTAGACTTGAAATATTTACTGCCGAAGTTAAAAGAGAAGATGGGGTAAAAAAGATTTATACAAATCGTCTTTTAGTCAGCCCTTTTACAATAACAGAAAACAGTTTTCCGGTTAGAAACAAACTAATTGAATTATTCCATCAAAAAGAAATTAATGAAGAACCATTAAATATAACTGCCGAAGATAAAGTTAATTTAGAAGCAGAAGGAATATATTATCCGGCTTTCCATAATGCTTCGAAATATAATGGGGTTCTTGTTCAGTGGTTTATGACATATTTTTTAATTGTTGGTATAACGGCTTATTTTGTTTTTTTCTTTAGAAGAGGCAGAAAACATTTAGGACATGTTAAACCTACGAAAGCACTAGAAGAAAGTATTAAACAATCGGAAAAACAAAAAGAAGTAAACAAATAAAAAGGTTATTAGTTCGTCCAGAATTAATAACCTTTTTTTATTTAAAATGTCTTTAAACCTTATTTGCGAGGGTTTTTAATGTTTGCTTGAGCTGCAGCTAATCTTGCGATAGGAACTCTAAATGGTGAGCATGAAACATAATCTAAACCGATTTTGTGGCAGAACTCAACACTCATTGGATCTCCGCCATGCTCTCCACAAATACCTAAGTGGATATCAGGACGAGCTTCTTTGCCTAATCTTACAGCAACTTCCATTAATTTACCAACACCTTTTTGGTCGATGTGAGCAAATGGATCTAATGTGAAGATTTGTTTGTTGTAATAGTCGCCTAAGAACTTAGCAGCATCATCTCTGCTGAAACCAAATGTCATTTGTGTAAGGTCATTTGTACCAAAACTGAAGAATTCAGCTTCTCTTGCAATCTCATCAGCAAGTAATGTTGCTCTTGGGATTTCAATCATTGTACCAACGCTATAATCAAGTTTAACACCAGCGTCTTTAATTAGTTTATCAGCTGTTTTAACAACATAGTCTTTAACATATGTTAATTCTCTAACTTCACCAACTAAAGGAATCATAATTTCAGGTTTAACTTTAATTCCTTTTTTAGTTACTTCAATAGCAGCTTCAATAACCGCTCTTGTTTGCATAACTGCGATTTCAGGATAAGTTAATGATAATCTAACGCCACGATGTCCTAACATAGGGTTAATTTCGCGTAAAGCTTCAACTGTTTCATTTAATTCTTCATAAGGCATCTTTAAGTCTTTTGCAAGATCTCTAATTTCAGCTTCTGTATGAGGTAAGAACTCATGTAAAGGTGGGTCTAAGAAACGAATTGTAACAGGAAGACCATCCATAACCTTATAAATTTCTACGAAGTCTTGACGTTGGATTGGTAATAATTTAGCTAAGGCTTTTTCTCTATCTTCAACTGTTTTCGCAACAATCATTTCTCTAACTGATTTAATTCTGTCAGATTCAAAGAACATATGTTCTGTACGACATAAACCGATACCAGCAGCACCAAATCCTTTTGCAACTGCTGCATCGTGTGGGTTATCAGCGTTTGTACGAACTTCTAACGCTCTATATTTGTCTGCCCAACCCATAACAACTGCGAATTCGCCGCTAACTGTTGGTTCTTCAGTCTCAATTTTACCGGCGTAAATATTACCTGTTGTACCATTTAATGATAAATAGTCGCCAGTTTTAAACTTCTTGCCATTAATTAAAACTGTGCCAGCTTCTTCGTTAATAACAACACCGTCTGCACCAGCAACACAGCATTTGCCCATACCTCTTGCAACAACTGCAGCGTGGCTTGTCATACCACCACGAGCTGTTAGAATACCAGCAGCAACGTGCATACCTTCAATATCTTCAGGAGAAGTTTCAATTCTTACTAAGATTACAGGTTCACCTGTTTTATCAACTAGTTTTTGAGCTTCTTCAGCTGAAAGAGCGATACGACCATACGCAGCACCAGGAGAAGCAGCTAAACCGCTACCGATTGGTGTTTCTTTTGCAAGAACTTTAGCATTAAACGTAGGGTGTAATAAATGGTCTAATTGTCTTGGATCAAGAGATAAAAGAGCTTCTTTTTCAGTTAATAAACCTTCTTTAACTAAATCAACAGCGATTTTAATAGCTGCTTGAGCTGTTCTTTTACCTGCTCTTGTTTGTAAGATATATAATTTACCTCTTTCGATAGTAAATTCTAAGTCTTGCATGTCTTTATAATGTTTTTCAAGTTTATGAGCAATGTCTTTAAACTCATCGTAAACTTCTTTGTTATCTTTTTCTAATTCAGCAATTTGGTGTGGTGTTCTAATACCAGCAACTACGTCTTCACCTTGAGCATTGAATAAGTATTCGCCAAAGAATTCGTTTTCGCCTGTTGCAGGGTTTCTTGAGAATGCAACTCCTGAACCAGAATCATCACCCATGTTACCAAATACCATTATTTGAACGTTTACTGCAGTACCCCAGTCGTAAGGGATGTTGTTTAATCTACGATATGTATGAGCTCTTGGGTTGTCCCATGATCTAAATACAGCCGCAACCGCTGCAAGTAATTGCTCAACAGGGTCTTGTGGGAATGGTTCGCCTTTAACTTCTTTATATTTCTTTAAGAATGCATTTGAAATATAAATCATATCATCAGCGTTTAATCCAGCGTCATCGGCAACGCCTTTTTCCTCTTTTCTAGCATCGAATATTTCATCGAAGTGAGCCATGTCAACGCCCATAACAACTTCACCAAACATCATAATGAAGCGTCTGTATGAGTCATATGCAAAACGAGGATTGTTTGTTAGTTTTGCTAGACCTTCAGCAGTTTTATCGTTTAAACCTAAGTTTAAGATAGTGTCCATCATGCCTGGCATTGATGCTCTCGCACCAGAACGAACAGAAAGTAAAAGAGGATTATTAATATCTCCAAACTTTTTGCCAGAGCGTTTTTCTAATACGCTAAGAGCCTTTAAGATTTCAGCTTGGATTTCTTTTGAAATTTGCTTTCCGTCTTCATAAAATCTTGTACATGCCTCAGTTGATACTGTAAAACCTTCTGGTACAGGAAGACCTAACTTTAACATTTCACCGAGGTTAGCACCTTTACCGCCTAATAAGTTACGCATTGAAGCATCACTTTCGGTAAATAAATAAACATATTTTTTACTCATTTTTTCATCCTTTCCTTTATTGAAAAATATTTCCAAAGTAATTATAACATAAAGGGCTAGAAATACAACATAAATCACATAAAAAGACTAGGTAAAACGATTTCAAATTTTACTATTACTAAATGTTAAGATTATAAAACAATTAAATGATTAGACAAATTATTTAAATATGTTATACTACTATAATATGGAAAAAACGGAGGGATAAAATGTATAAGTTGATTGATAAAAAAATAAGAAAGTATGAAAGGATAATAATTCACCGACATAAAAACCCAGACATGGACGCTATTGGGAGTCAGGCGGGACTATATTATCTAATTAAAGAAAACTTTCCTAAGAAAGAAGTTTATATGGTTGGTGATAGCAATAAGTTTGATATGGAAAACTTAATGCATGATATTCCAGACTCATATTATAAAGATGCGTTAGTGTTTATCTTAGACGTAGCGGTAAAAGAAATGGTTTGTGATGAAAGATATCTATTAGCGAAAGAAGTAATCGTTATTGATCATCACGCCAACCCTTCAGATATTGAAGATTGTATCCTTTTTGTTGATCCAGAGAGTTCATCAGCAACACAATACATTACAGAAATATTTAAAAGTTTAAATTACAAATTTAATAAAGAAGCGGCAAGTTATTTATTTTATGGAATGGTTACTGATACAGGTAGATTTAAATGGATGAGAAAAGCTGAAACGGCATTTGCAGCAGCAAGTTTCTTAGCATCAAAAGGAGCAGTTATTGAACCTTTTTATAATTGGTTATATACAGAATCATTAGAAAATAGAAAAATAAAAACCTTCTTTGAAGCAAGATTGGTTTATGAAGAAGGAATTGCCTATTTAAAAAATGATCAAGATGTTTTAGATGAATTAGGTGTAGATTTTTTTACAGTTTCTAGAGGCATGGCTAATTTAGCAAGCGGTATTGAGGAAATTAAAATTTGGCTTAACTTTACATATAATAAAGAAACAGACAAGGTTATGGGCGAGTTTAGAAGTAGAGATATAAATATAGTTGAAGTAGCGAAAAAGTTTGGTGGAGGCGGACATGTTTATGCGTGCGGAGCGACACTAAAGGATTTTGCAGAAGCAGATTTAGTTATTGAAGAATATAAAAAGTTATTAAAGGAGTGAAAACATGAAAGAAAAGAAAGTTATTTTAAATAAAATTAAGGAATATGAAACAATAATAATTCATGCACATAATAGACCTGATGGAGACTGCTATGGAGCACAATTTGGTTTAAAAGATATAATTAAAAACTCTTTTCCTAATAAAAAAGTATATGCAGTAGGAGAAGAAAGTGATTATGTTGGTTTTGTTGGAAAGATAGATAAAATACCAGAAAGCACATACGAAGGAGCTTTAAGCATTGTAGTAGATACAGCAGTAGAAGATAGAATAAGTGAACCAAATTATAAACTTGCAAAAGAAATAATTAAAATAGATCACCATATTCCTTCTGAAAACTCATATTATGCTGATTATTATTGGGTTGATACAGATAAGCCTAGTTGCAGTCAAATGATTGCTGAGTTTTATGATACATTTAAAAAAGAGTTAAAGTTAACATATGCTGGAGCCTTAGCGATGTATGTTGGAATAGTTACAGACACTGGTGGGTTTAGATATCGTGGAGTTGATAGAAAGACTCATGAGATGGCTGGTATGTTATTAGATTTTGGAGTTGATGTTGCAGAGGTAGATATTAAACTATCGACAAAATCGTTAGACGAAGTAAAAGTAAAAGGTTATATTTTAATGAACTTTGAACAAACAGAAGAAGGATTTGCCTATTTTAGAATGACAAAAGAAATTCAAGAAAAATATAATTTAACATATGAAGAAGCGTCAGCTACAGTATCTACTTTAGCAGGAATTGAAGGTTATCCTGTGTGGGCACTGTTTATTGAATCAGATAATGAAGTAAGAATTAGATTAAGAAGTAACGGCCCAGAAATAGAGTCGGTTGCCAAAAGATATGAAGGCGGAGGGCACGCTAAAGCAGCAGGGGCAAAACTAAAGTCTTATGATGAACTAGATGCGTTTGTAAAAGATATTAACGAACATTTAAAAAACACAAAAAAACCACTTTGAAATTCCAAAGTGGGTTTTTCAAATGTAAAGAATTATTTACATATAAAATATTTTTAGCGTGTTATAATAATAAGTGTAAAAGGAGTTGTTAGAATGGAAGACTTAAAAAAAGTAGCCTTAGAAATAATTGAAAAACTAGAAATTATAAGAGCTCATCGCGCAGAAGAACAAGGACTTCTTTCGCAACTGATGGATGATGAGTTATTAGAAACAATTAACACTCTAACAAGATTATTAGCAGAGAATTATATCAAAGAATAATATTTAAAGTTTAATAATACTTTGAATAATAGTATCATTCTCTCGTTGTTTAGGATATATAAGATATATGCCTCTTTCTAATCGGAAGTTCTTTACATTTAAAGCAGTTAACACACCTTGTTCAATTAAATGTTCACAAATAACTCTAGACATAATGCTTATTCCGTGACCTTTAATAACCAACTGTTTTATTAGTGAAGTACTTTCGATTTCCAAAATAATATCGAATTCATCAATATTTTCAAAATGATTTAAAAGATAATTTTCAAACACGATTCGTGTATTCGCATTTTTATCTCTAAGAATCATTTTTTCTTTTTTTAAATCAACTAAGGTAATCTCTTTTTTTTGAGCTAACGGATGATTAGGAGAAGCAATAAAAATCAACTCATCTTTTTCTAATAACGCAGACTCAAATTCCTGTGTTGGAGGAGTACCATCAATGACCGCAAATTCAAACTCATCAAAGCGCAACTTCTCATAAATATTTTTAACATTTGTTGTATGAACAGAATAGGTAATATTTGGGAATTTATCTTTGAAGACTTGAACCATTTTTGGGATGATATGATTGCTTGCGGTTAGAGTGATTCCAATGTCGATACTTTTAAACTCATCTAATTCTCTTGCTAGTTTTTCTTTGATTCTTTTATCAATAGAAATTAACTTTCGAGCCTCCTTTATTAACGTTTCGCCTTCCGGAGTGATTACTAATTCCTTTCCTTTTTTGATGAAGATTTTAATTCCAAAATGATTTTCTAAACTCTGGATATGCTGGGTAACTGCCGGTTGTGTGATGTTGCGTAGCTCTGCGGTTTTCGTGTAATTTTTTTCTCTTGCTAAAACAATTAAAGTATATAATTTATCGTTTATCATTTCTATTTTTTATAACTCCTTTTTTATTATTTATAATATTATAACATATTCTTATAATCAAAGAAACCTAAATAAGTTTACATTATATCACTTTAATGATATAATTTTAGCAAGGAGAGAGACATGAGAATATATTCAGCAGAACCAAGAGAGTCAATTTTTGACTTTTTAAACAACTCTACAGCAATTTTATTAATCAGTATAGCGATAATGTTGTTCGCTGGTTTTTTGCTGACTCGTGTAACTAAAAAACTTAAGCTTCCAAATGTTACGGCATACATTGTTACAGGGGTTATTTTAGGACCAATTTTTTATCTAATTTTCGGTAAAACTTTGGTGAGTGATGTAGTTGTAAATGGGATGGGTTTTTTAGGGGATGTTGCCTTAGCTTTTATTGCATTTAACGCAGGTAGATTTTTCAAGATTAGTGTATTAAAAGAGAGTGGAGGGAAGGTTGTTGTAATTGCTCTTTTTGAAGCTCTTTTAGCTGCAATTTTAGTATTTTCTGTAATGTTTTTTATCTTTAGATTAAGTTGGCAGTTATCAATCCTTTTAGGAGCGATAGCTTCAGCGACTTCACCAGCATCAACAATGATGACTATTCGTCAAACAAAATCAAAAGGACATTTTGCAAACACAATACTTCAAGTCATTGCATTAGATAGCGCAATCTCTCTTTTACTATTCAGTATTAGTTTAGGTATAGTTACATCTAACGAAACAACTGGCGGTTTTACGGCAATGGATATTTTTATGCCAATCTTAATTAACTTAGGAATATTGGTCTTGGGTGGATTAGTGGGTTGGGTCTTACATAAACTAATTATTGAATCAAGAACTACAGACAATAGGTTAATTATATTACTTTCGCTATTAATGGCTTTAACGGGATTTGCAGTTTATTTTAATGTTTCTCCTTTATTAGGATGTATGGCGATGGGAATGGTTTATTTAAACCTCAGCAAAGATACTTCTATATTTAGTCAGTTAGATCAGTTCTCTCCTGCGATTCTTTCTTTATTCTTTGTTTTATCAGGAATGAAACTACGACTAGATATGTTAGGTAGTATTGGTTTAATCGGTATCGTTTACTTTGTTGTAAGAATTATTGGTAAGTATGGCGGAGCATCGCTTGGAAGTTTAGTGTCAAACTCAACACCTGAAAACAAAAAGTATCTTGGTCTTGCGTTAATTCCACAAGCCGGAGTTGCAATCGGTCTTGCGGCGTTAGGATCTAGAGTTTTAGATGGTGTAGGGTTAGCAACAGAAGCAGCAATGTTATCAACAATTATCGTAGCGGCCGGTGTCCTATATGAAATATTCGGTCCACCAAGCGCGAAGTTATCACTACACTTAAGTAAATCTTATGAGATAGAAAAACCACAACACAACTAAAAATTAGAAAAACAGCGAAAGAAGACGCTGTTTTTTTTTTTTAAAACAACAGATAAAACTTGAAAAGTGTATATTTTGGACTCCGTTTTATATTGAAAAGTGTATATTTTTGATTCTTTTTTATATTACAATATAAAAAGCAGTTATTAAAGGCATATTGTTATTAAAGGCATATTCTTATATTAAAGTGATATGCCTTTTTTTATTGTTTTTTCTACTATATATGCAATGAAAGAATGGATGAAACATGGTATAATAGGACATAGGAGTGAAGTTATGCATTTAGAGACAATTGCAGCAATATCTACTGCTTATGGAACGGCTGGTATATCAGTTATAAGAGTTAGTGGTAATGATGCTATTATAAAAATTAATCAAATCTTTAGAGGCAAGGATCTAACAAAAGTTAAGTCTCATACTGTTCACTATGGATTTATTGTAGATAAAGATAATAATCATATTGATGAAGTTATGGTTACTGTTTTAAGAGCACCAAGAAGTTTCACTACTGAAGATATGGTTGAGATTGCTACTCATGGTGGAATCTTAGTTACTGAAAAAGTATTAAAAAGAATTTTAGAGACCGGCATTCGTTTGGCAAAACCTGGTGAATATACAGAGCGAGCATTTATTCATGGAAGAATAGATTTAGCTGAAAGTGAAGCAGTGATGGATTTAATTAGTGCGAAGAATGAGAAAGCGATGCAACTTGCTATGCAAGCGTTAAGAGGGGAAACGACAAAACTTATTAATGATTTAAGAGAAGAATTGTTAGCTATCATTGCTCAAATAGAAGTAAATATTGATTATCCTGAGTATGATGATATTGAAGCGTTAACTAATGCAAAGATTAAACCAGAGATAATTAAATTTATTAGTAAGTTAGATGAAGTGTTAGATGAGTCAGTTAAAGGTAGGCTAGTAAGAGAAGGAGTAGAAACGGCAATTATTGGTAAACCTAATGTTGGTAAATCAAGTTTGTTAAATGCTCTTTTAAAAGAAGATCGGGCGATTGTTACAGATATTGCGGGGACTACTAGAGATACGATTGAAGAAAGAGTTAATATCGGTGGTATTACACTAAATTTAATTGATACAGCAGGGATTAGAGATTCAAGTGATTATGTTGAGATGATAGGAGTTAAGAGAAGTAAAGAAGCAATTAAGAAAGCAGAACTTGTTATTTTAGTTTTAGACGCTAGCGAAACTCTCTCAAAAGAAGACGAACGTTTAATCGAACTAACAAAAGATAAAAGAAGAATAATTGTTGGCAATAAAAAAGATTTAGGAATTAAAACAAAACTTCCTAATATGTTACATTTAAGTACATTAGAAAAAGAAGACATTAAAAGATTAGAGTTTGCTATACTAGAAGAATTAAAATTAAGCGAAATTAATGAAGATTATAAATTTTTAAGCAATGTAAGACATATTGAAAAAGTAGAAGAGGCAAAAGAAGCATTAAATAAAGCCCTAGCGGCAATAGAAGTTGGTTATCCAATTGATATTGTTGAGTTAGATATTAGAAAAGCATGGGAATTGTTAGGGGAAATAACAGGCGATTATTATGCTGAAGATTTGATTGATGAACTATTTAGAAGATTTTGTTTAGGAAAATAATATGATATTGTTAATTATATGATATAATTAAAAAATAGGAGAGAATATTATGACTTATCAGGCTTTGTATAGAACGTACAGGCCAAGAACATTTAGTGATGTTGTTGGACAAGATGTAATCGTTCAAACGCTCAAAAATGCAATCATCAATAATAAAATAGCACACGCCTATCTTTTTAGTGGGCCTAGAGGAACAGGTAAAACAAGCGTTGCTAAGATTTTTGCGAATGCAGTTAATTGTGAAGCTGAAGCGAGTAAAGTTCCTTGTGGTGAGTGTGAGACATGTAAAGCCATTTTAGAAGATGCTGTTAGCGATGTGATTGAGATAGATGCAGCTAGTAATAATGGTGTTGATGAGATAAGAGAGTTAAGAGATAAAGTTAAGTACATGCCTGCTCAAGGTAAATATAAAGTTTATATTATCGATGAGGTTCATATGTTAACGATTCAAGCCTTTAATGCTCTTTTAAAAACATTAGAAGAACCGCCAGCACATGTTATCTTTATCCTTGCAACAACAGAGGCTAATAAAATACCGTTAACGATTCTTTCGCGTTGTCAAAGATTTGATTTTAGAGGAATTACAATTACGAACATCGTTGATAGATTAAAGATAATTATTGAAACAGAAAAAATTGACATAGAAAAAGAAGCGGTCTTAGAAATTGCTAGACAAGCAGATGGTAGTATGAGAGATGCAATAAGCTTATTAGACCAAGTGTATTCTTTCTCAGAGGGTAGTATTAAAGTAGATGCGGTTTATGATGTTTCCGGAAGTGTTAGAAGAGATGTTTTATTAGAGTTAATTACAGACCTTTTAAACAAAGATGTCTCTAGTGCCTTTAAAGTATTAAATACTATGATTGAAGATGGGAAAGAGATTGGGAAAATAGTTAGTGACCTCATTTCCCTATTAAGAGATGCTTTAATTGTTAAGAATGTTTCAGTTGAAAACGAAGACGAAAACAGTGAACTACAACAATTCGCCAAAAGCATTTCTAACGATAGAATATATTTCTATTTAGATGTGTTAAACGAAACTCAAAATGACATTAAATGGACAACCCAAAAACGTGCATATCTAGAGTTAGCGTTAGTGAAGATGATTGATCATCAAACTATTGATAGAATTAACGCTAACGAAAAATTAGAGATGTTAGTAAGTAGAATCAATCAACTAGAAAGAGATTTAAATAACATTAGCATTCAAGAGATAAAAGTAATCAAACAAGAAGAGATTAAAAACTCAACGAAAGAAGTAAAAGAGCCTAAAGAAAAAGACCCACTTAAGAAAGCTGTAACAGTTAAAGAAATAGAAGATATTTTAAACAATGGCGATAAAAAGAAAAAAGAAGAATTATTAAAAATATGGCCAAGATTAAAAGATGTTAAAGATCCAGAAAAAGAAATTATCGCTAAGTCTTTAAGCAATTCAGAAGTAGTCGCATCTACAAAAGATACAGCAATCTTAGTCTATCCTGATAAAGCGCTTTGTAATATGATGTTAAATGAAAATTACAAAAAGGCAGCTTTAGGATTATTAAACGGTAAAACAAAATATTTAGAAGATTATATTTGTTTAGATAGTAAAACATGGGAAGAACTTTTAAAAGAGTTTACGGATCAATGGAACAATAATATTAAAAAACCTAAGTTAAAAGAAAGAAACTTAAATATTTATGAAGCGAAGGTCGAAAAATGGGAAGCAGAAATAGTTAAACAAGCGAGACATTTCTTCGGTGATGATAAAATAAAAGTGGAGGATTAAAATATGAACAAGAAAATGATGCAACAACTTCAAGACTTACAAAGAGAAATGAATGAAACTCAAGAGAGATTATTAATGACTGAGTTTGAAGGTAAAGCTTCGGGCGTAAAAGTTATTATGTTAGGTTCACATCAAGTTGTAGATATAAACATTGATGAAGATCTTTTTGAAGACAAAGATATGTTACAAGATGCAATTTTACTAGCGATAAATGATGCTGTTGAAAATGTTAGAAAAACAACTAACGATGAAATGAGCAAGTTTACTGCGGGTTTAGGATTAGGATTTTAATGAACTTACCAAAACCTTTAAATGATTTAGTAGAAAATTTAAAAAGACTACCTGGCATCGGTAATAAAACAGCTCTGAGATTGGCGTTATTTATTCTTAACGATTTAGAAAAAGAAGAAGCCGCTTCTTTGAGTGAAGCATTAATAAGCGTTAAAGAAAACTTATCTTTTTGTGAGATATGTGGTGTGATTAAAGAAGATGCATGTCCGATATGTCAAGATAATAAAAGAGACCAAAGCACAATAATGGTTGTTGAAACCATTAAAGATTTATTAGTGTTTGAAAATACTAATAACTATTTTGGTCTTTATCACATTTTAGGTGGCACAATTGATTTTTCAAAAGGAATTGAACCAGATGATTTAAAAATTGATTCTTTAATTAAAAGAGCGAATTCTAATAAAGAAATAATATTAGCATTAAATGGCGCTGTTGATGGACAGTTAACAAGTAACTATATAGAAGAGTTATTAAAAGATAAAGATGTTACTCTATCAAAGATAGCGTACGGACTACCAGTAGGGGCAGATTTATCGTTTGCTGATGATAAAACATTAAAAGTAGCTTTACAAAACAGAATGAAAGTAAAATAATAAATAGGGGCGAATAAAGTGGAATTTTTTAAAGATGTTTATGAGTGGTTTAAAAATTTATTTACCGATTTTAATGCATGGATGAAATCAACTTTTCAGTTTGATAAAAGAATAACTGACTTTTATAATTTCGCCATAGCACCATTACCAGAATGGGTAAAGATATTAGGACTTATTGTAGTATTGATCGCTCTCGTAATAGGAATGATTCAATTAATCAAAAAATCATTTAAGGTAATGATCATACTACTTATTGTCTTTGGAATTATCATTTTAATTACTTGGTTGTAAAGGGAAAAATAGTAAATAAATAAAATAATTATAAAAAACTTGCATTATATAAAAAGATGGTTTATAATAGCGTAGAGTTTTTTATAAGGGGGCAAAAAAATGGCAAGTAATGACCAATATAGACCAATGGTTGAAATTGCTGAGGAAATCATTAGAAAAAACGGCAAACAAAGCCTAAATGATTTAGTAAATAAAGTTGGAGAAATTAAAGGATTCACTAGCGAGGATGCAGAAAAGGTTACACTATTATATTTAGACATGACCTTGTCAGGAAATTTTGTTTATTGTGGAAACGATGAATGGGATTTAAAAGAAAACAATTTAGAGTTATGGGATAAAGACGGATCATATTTTATGAGAATAGATGAAGTTGACTTCGATGAAGATGATGATGAAGAAACTGAATTAGACGATTATTATTCAATTGATGAAGATGATGTAGACTTCGATGATGAGGATTACGATGACGAAGACGAAGAAGACGAAGACTATGATGATGAAGATGATGTTGAACACTTATTAGATGATGATATTCCATTTTATAGTACAGACGATGATGATATCGCACAACCAGATTTAGATTTTGATGATGAAGATTATCACGATATCATGGATGACTACGAAGATATGTACGATGATTAATATTGAGAAAATACTTCTAGAGATAAAACTTCAGAAGTATTTTTTTTGTTTGTGAAAATATTCAGTATTGCGTTGCGAAAAGAGACAACCTTTGTTATAATCAAGTAGTGTGATAATAGAATAAAGAGAGAATTAATATGGGAACTAAATTTATTTTTGTTACAGGCGGGGTTGTTTCATCACTAGGTAAAGGCATTATGGCATCTAGTGTTGGGCAGCTACTAAAGAAGCAAGGCTTTAAAGTAACGATGCAAAAATTTGAACCGTATATTAATGTTGACACCGGGTTAATGAGTCCAGCTCAGCATGGTGAAATTTTTGTCACCAATGATGGTGCTGAAACAGACTTAGATTTAGGACACTACGAAAGATTCTTAGATGAGAACTTAAATAAACACTCTTCAGTAAGTACAGGTAAAATTTATTCAGCAGTTATCGAAAAAGAAAAGCAAGGGAGATATGATGGAGCAACTATTCAAGTAATTCCACATATTACTGACGAGATTAAATCAAGACTTTTAAAGGTAGCTAAAAAAACGAATGCCGATATCGTAATCACAGAAGTTGGTGGTACAGTTGGGGACATTGAATCGCTACCATTTTTAGAAGCAATTAGACAAGCAAGAAAAGACTTCGGTTATGAAAACACATTATATATTCATACTACATTAGTTCCGTTCTTAAAAGCGGCTAACGAGATTAAAACTAAACCTACACAACACTCAGTAAAAGAGTTGATGAGTTTAGGTATTTCGCCTGACATGATTGTTTTAAGATCAGAAGAAAGCATCGAAAAGGCAAACAAAGAGAAAATCGCGCGGTTTTGCGATGTTCCAAACAATAAAATATTTGAATCAGTCGATGTTGAGATTATTTATGAGATGATTTTAAATTTGAAAAAACAAAAGATTGATGATGAAATATTGAAACATTTTAAACTTAAACCAAAGGCTAAACCAGACCTATCTGAATGGGAAGATTTAATCTTGAAAATACAACAAATTAAAGAGACTGTTAGGGTCGGAATTATTAGCGAATCGATTTCTTTACACGATCAATATTTATCTGTTTTTGAATCACTTAAACACGCAGGATTTCAAACAAACAGAAGTGTTGAAGTTAAGTGGATTGATTCAGAACATTTAACTGAAGAAAACATAAAAAGCAAATTTAAAGATGTAGAAGGAATAATTATTCCTGGTGGTTTTAGCAGTCAAGGACTAACAGGTAAACTTCTCGCAATTAAACATGCAAGAGAAAATAATATCCCGTTCTTTGGAATCTGTTTAGGATTTCAATTAACGGCAATTGAGTTTGCGAGAAATGTATTAGATATTAAAGGAGCAACTTCTAGAGAGTTTGTACCAAACACTAAGTTTCCAGTCATTGAAGCAATCTCTAAACAAAATACCAACGGAGTAAATAATCGAGAAAAATTAGGTCTTCATGAAATTAACGTCATTAAAGATACACTGATGTATGATATATATAAAAAGGATTTAATTGAAGAAAGACACAGACATAGTTATGAGCTTAATTTAAAGTATAAAAAATCTTTTGAAAAGGCAGGATTAGTATTTAGTGCTGAAAGTAAATCTGGCAAAGTAGAAGCACTAGAATATCCAGAAAATGATTTTTTCTTAGCTGTTCAATATCATCCTGAGTTTATATCTAGACCATTAAGAGCACATCCGTTATTTGTTAAGTTTTTAGAAGTAATTATTAAGAGAAATAAGTAGGCTGTTTGTAAAACAGATTAAATAAGAGTATAATATTTAAGGAATAAAAAGGAGGAATAATATTATGTTAGTTTCTGCAAAAGAAATGTTAAACAAAGCGAGAAAAGAAGGATATGCTGTTGCGCAAATCAATATTAATAACTTAGAGTGGACGCAAGCTGCATTAAAAGCTGCTCAAGAACTTAATTCACCAATCATCTTAGGAGTTTCTGAAGGTGCTGGTCGTTATATGGGTGGTTTTAAAACCGTTGTAAATATGGTAAAAAATTTAATGGAATATCTTAAGATTACTGTTCCAGTAGCATTACATTTAGACCATGGTAGTTATGAAGGATCACTTCAAGCACTAGAAGCAGGCTTTAGTTCAATTATGTTTGATGGTTCTCATTATCCAATTGAAGAAAACGTAGAAAAAACACGTGATGTACTTAAAAAGGCACACGCTATGGGAGTTTCAGTTGAAGCAGAAGTTGGCGGAATCGGCGGCGAAGAAGATGGAGTAACATCGGATGGTGAACAAGCAGATGTTGAAGAATGCAAGATGATTGCTAGTCTAGGTGTAGATTTATTTGCAGCAGGTATTGGTAACATTCATGGTACTTACCCAGCTGACTGGAAAGGTTTAAATTTTGAATTATTAGCAGAAATTAGTGAAGCTATTGGCAGAATTCCATTAGTTTTACATGGCGGAACAGGAATTCCACAGGAACAAGTTTTAAAAGCGATTAAACTTGGAGTTTCAAAAATTAATGTTAATACAGAATGTCAATTAGCCTTTGCTGCAGCTACTAGAAAGTACATCTTAGAAGGTAATGATCTAAAAGGTAAAGGTTTTGACCCAAGAAAATTATTAAAACCAGGGACTGAAGCAATCATTGAAGTAGTTAAAGAAAAACTAACTATGTATGGCTCAGTTAACAAGGCATAAATAGTTTTAAAGTAACAATAAGGCTTTGGTAAATCCAAAGCCTTTTATTTTTAAATATATAATGTAAAATAGAAGTGTAAGGAGAAAAGGAAATGAAAGATGTAGTGTTTAATGACTATGCAAGTTGGTTAATTGAAAACGATGAGTTTTTAAAAGAAATAAAAGAAAAATCAATTTTTGTTTATGAAAAATATGAATCTATATTTAAAGTGGTTGCTCATCTTTATGATTTAAAAGTTGCGAATCAAGAACTAACTTTAAATGAAGAAGAAATATTTGCAAGCGGCTTCTATTTTTTATATATTCAAATAGAAAACATAAAACTAATTAAGAAATCTTTCTTTAATGAAAGTTTAAAAGAACTTAAAAAAGAAGAAAAAGCGGTTAGCTTTTATTTAGATGTTCATGAGTTTATTAATATAATTGATAGTAATGTAGAAGATAAAGATATAACTAAACCTTTAATAGAAATTGAAAATGAAATACTTTTATGTTTTAAGGAAAAAAGACCTTTAAGAGAAGAAATATATGAAGAGTTTGATAATAAACTTGAAAAATTATATAAAGAAAATGATATAGAGTTTTATTCAATTGCAAGCATCTTTTATTCAATAGCCGAAATATACGATTTAATTTAAAAGAAGAAGAATAAAGAAAAACACAGCCGACGCTGTGTTTTTAAATGAGTAAATATTAAATTTCTAAAAGCCAATCAATAATATTAACTACATTAATGCCATTATAATTGCCTAATCCTAATTTATCATTAGTTAAAATTGTTTTAGGATAATTATCAATTAATAGTTTAATAGTTAATAGAGTTGTTCCATTTCAAACAACTCTCACAAAAAACAAGAAGACTTGTTTCATTCCAAACAACTCTTAATAAAAAATATTTTAAGTTATGAAAGAAAAAACACAGATTTAAACTGTGTTTTTTGCAGTTTATTTATATACTTTATGTCTCATGTGTGGGAATAGTATGATATCTCTTATGTTAGGAACATCAAGTAGTAACATAATGAATCTATCTATTCCAATGCCTAAACCACCAGTAGGTGGAAGGCCGTGTTCTAATGCTTCTAGATAATCATAATCCATTTCACTAGCTTCTAAGTTTCCAAGATCTCGTTCCTTTAATTGAGCTTCAAATCTTTCTTTTTGATCGATTGGGTCATTTAATTCACTAAAGGCGTTAGCGTATTCTCTACCATCAATAAAAAGTTCAAATCGATCAGCGAAACGAGAATCTTTCTCGTTTTTCTTAGCTAGAGGACTAATATCTGTTGGATGATGATAAACAAATGTAGGTTGAACGATTGTTTTTTCAACGAATCTATCAAAGAAAGCCTCAACTATGTGACCAACACGATAGTGTTTTTCAACAGTTATATCGTGTTCTTTAGCGATCTTTTTCGCTTCTTCTAAAGATTTAACATTTTTAAAATCAATATTTGTTTGTTCTTTGATTGCATCAGTCATAGTAATGCGTTTAAATGGTTTTTTAAGACTTATCTTTTTATCTTGATAAGTAATCTCATAAGTTCCTAGTGTGTCATAGGCAACAAAACTAATACAGTCTTCAACTAAATCCATCATGCCTTCCATATCGCTATATGCTTCATATGCTTCAACAGTAGTGAATTCAGGGTTATGTTGTGGGCTCATGCCTTCGTTTCTAAATAAGCGACCAATTTCATAAACCTTTTCTAATCCACCAACGATTAATTTTTTAAGTGGAAGTTCAGTTGCGATTCTTAAATAGAAGTCCATATCTAATGTATTATGGTGTGTAATAAATGGTCTTGCGGTAGCTCCGCCCAAGATTGGTTGTAAGATTGGGGTTTCTACCTCTACAAAGCCTTTTCCATCAAAAAACTTTTGGAAAGAACGAATGATTTTAGGTCTTGCAAGAGCGATGTTTTTTGAGTTTTCATCAACGAGCAAATCGATGTATCTTTTTCTTCTAATTTCTTCAATATCTTGTAAACCGCCCCACTTATCAGGAAGTTGTTTTAAAGCTTTTGATAGGTGTGTGTATTTTAAAACTTTAACAGTTAATTCACCCATATTAGTTCTAAATAATACTCCTTCAACACCGATGATATCGCCTAAGTCAGAAAGTAAAAAAACTTCATAAGCGTGTTCGCCTATTTGGTCTTTTCTTACATAGATTTGTAGTTGTGCATCTCTATCTTGGATAGTTAAAAAAGCGACTTTTCCTTGCAGTCTTTTTCTCATTATCCGGCCAGCGATAGTAACACTAACGTTCAATTCTTCAAGAGCGGCTTTATCTAAGTCTCCATACTTATTTATAATTTCAGTGTTTGTATGAGTTCTTTTAAAAGCATGTCCAAAAGGATCTACGCCTAATTCTTTATATTTTTTAAGTTTATCTCTTCTTACTTGTTCTTGTTCAGAAAGTTTAATATCCATTTTAACAACTCCTTATAGTTAGTGATTATAACAAAATGTCTTATAAAAAGCCACAACAACTACGTTGTGACTTTTTCTTCTTTGATAAGTTTATACATTAAATCATCTTTAAGAAGAACAAGGCTAGTTACCTCTACAATTATTATTTTTGCTGCAAACATAATTTTAATGGTATCGCCTATTTTAACTTTGTATCCTGGTTTTTGGATTTTATCATTAACATAAACAAACTCATTAGTTGTTGCCTCTTTAGCAACTGTACGCCTTCTTATTAATCTTGATACCTTTAAATATTTATCAAGTCTCATCGTTAGTTTTTTCTTCTTGTTTAGCTTCTTCAACTTCCTCTTCTACAAGGCCGTTATTTTTATCATATCTACTTAAGCCGCCAGTTTTTACAATCTCATCAATGTCTTGTTTAGTGAGTGTTTCAACTTTCATTAAGTAATCAGCAATTGTATCTAGAAGTTTTCTGTTTTCTTTTAAAACTTTATGTGCCAATTCATAGGCTTCATTCATAATTTTTCTAACTTCAGTATCAATTTCTAAGGCAACTTGGTCAGAGAAATTTTTAGTTTGGAAGTAATCTCTACCTAAGAAAACATCGCCTGAGTTAGCCTCGTATTGAATAGGACCTAAATCGCTCATACCATATTCCGTAACCATCGCTCTAGCGATTCTTGTTGCTGTTTGGAAGTCTTGATAAGCTCCAGTAGTAACATCACCAAACACTATCTCTTCGGCAACACGACCACCTAAATAACCCACAATTTTAGCGGTTAATGATTGTTTAGATTGTAAGAATGTTTCTTCTTCAGGAATCATTAAGTTATACCCGCCAGCTCTACCTCTAGCAACGATTGTAACTTTTTGGACAATATTTGAATGTTCAACTTTTAAGCCGATTACGGCGTGTCCTGCTTCGTGATAAGCGATAATTTCTTTTTCTTTTTCTGACATTTTACGACTTCTCTTTGCAGGCCCTAACATAACTCTATCTGTTGCTTCATCTATATCGTGTACTTCAATAACTTTTCTATTAGCTCTTGCTGCAAGAAGAGCCGCCTCATTTAATAAGTTTTCTAAGTCAGCACCGCTAAAGCCTGGTGTTCTTTGAGCAATGTGGGCAAAATTAACATCTTCAGCAAAGTTTTTATTTTTTGCGTGAACATTTAAAATTGCTTCTCTACCGCGAACATCTGGTAAGTCGATTGTAATAGTACGGTCAAATCTACCTGGTCTTAATAAAGCTGGGTCTAAAATGTCTGCTCTGTTTGTTGCAGCCATAATGATAATGCCCACACTTTGGTCAAACCCATCCATTTCAACAAGAAGTTGGTTAAGTGTTTGTTCGCGTTCATCGTGTCCACCACCTAAACCTGCCCCTCTTTGTCTACCGACTGCATCAATTTCATCGATAAAGATGATACATGGGGCGTTTTGTTTAGCAGCTTTAAATAAATCTCTAACTCTTGATGCACCGACCCCAACAAACATCTCAACGAAGTCAGAACCACTAATTGAGAAGAAAGGAACGCCAGCTTCGCCTGAAACGGCTCTTGCCAGTAATGTTTTACCTGTTCCAGGATCACCAACTAGTAAAACACCACGTGGGATTCTTGCACCAATATCGCGGTATTTTTTTGGATATTTTAAGAAGTCCACGATTTCTGCCAACTCTTCTTTTTCTTCATCAACCCCAGCAACATCCGCAAATGTTGTTGTTTTCTTTGTTGCTACTCTTGCTGGTGATCTAGCGAAGTCAAAGGCTTGTTTGTTTGCTCCGCCACCACGCATTGTTCTATATAAAAACACACCTAGTGTAATAAGTAGAATTATTGGGAACAATATTGATAAAATGTCCCAAAAAGACACACTAGATTTTTCTTTGTAAACAGCGATGTTGTTTTCGGTTAACACTTGTTCAACTAATGCCCAGTTTTGATTGTGTAAAACGAAGTTATATTTGAGAGAGCCTTGTTCATAAACTTTAATTCTATAAGAATTAGTGTCTGTACCGATTGGCTCCCAAGTAATTGTATGATTATTAAACTCGCCATTTTCAATCATCTCTACAAACTGAGAATAGTTTAAGGCATCAGGTGCTTTAGGTGATGTTAATCTTTGGATAAAGAAAAATGAACCAAATAGAATTAACGCAAAAACTATATATATTCCGAACCCCTTTAATGGGCCCTTGTTTTCGTTTGGTTTCTTTTCCATTAAGTATTACTCCTCATCTTTCATATAATAATGTTCTTTTAATACGCCTACATATGGCAGATTCCTATATAACTCATTAAAGTCTAAACCATAACCGACTACAAAATATTTAGGTATGGTTACACCTATATATTTAGGTTCAAAAGGAATAACTCTTCCTTCAGGTTTATCTAACAGAGTTACAACTTCAACGCTTTTTGCGCCTCTGTGTAAAAGTAATTTTGCGACAACATTTAATGTTTTGCCTGTATCAACGATATCTTCGCAAATTAAAATATCACGATCAACAACAGAAGTATTAATATCCATTAAGATTTTAATATCTCCTGAAGATGAGATACCGCCTTTATAACTCGAAACGTCCATAAATTCTAGTTGAACAGGCAAATCAACATATCTCATTAAATCAGACATAAAAGGTATACAACCATTTAAAAGACCTAATAAAATTAAATTATCAGAATCTTTATAGTCTTCAGTAATTTGTTTGCCGAGTCTTTTACAAATCTCATTAATTTCATCTGCTGAAACTAAAACTTTTTCAATTGCTTTGTCTAAATTCATGTCACTTTCTCCTATAAATTAGTATTAGTTTATCCGTTAAATCTGGATGATTGTTAGTATATTTTCCTAGCACTGCTAAGATATTATCATCATTATCAACAATCAAAATATCATTATCTCTTTCGTTTAGTGGAACCTTTTTATCAATATAAAAATCTTTTAATTTTTTATGGCCATAGGGGAAGTATAACTTATCGCCATCTTTTCGTGTTCGTGCATATAGTGGTTGTACCTTATTATTATAACATAAATATAATGGATTGCTTATGTTTTCCTCAATTTTATTATTTAAAATAATAACTTTACCATTTGGCAAAATGTTTTCTTTATCAAAATAAAGTTGTTGTTTAAAAGGAAGTATCTTTGATTTTAAAGCGATATGTGCGCTATCATAAACTTTAATAAATTCTAAGTTATCGCCTAAATCAAGTGTAGCGTTTGGGCCAGAAGAAGCAAGAAAATCAGTGATCATCATAATCTTTTCTGTTGAGATGTTTAAGTTATGCTCTTCTAGCATATACGCAATAACATCAACTTTTAATGCCTCATCTAACTTTAAAAACTCATCAATATTAAAAGAAAGAGAACCATTTAAAAATTTAATTGTTTCATTTCTAATAAAATTAAAAGCATCAGAAAGATTTTTGTTGTATTCGATTACTTTAGTTAAAAAGGCACTATTATCTTTAATTAGATATGGGATAACATTATGTCTAATTTTATTTCTTGTATAGTCTTCTGATAAGTTTGATTGATCAAAAAAGTATTTAATGTTGTGTTTTTTTGCGTAATTAATGATTTCATCTTTAGCAACATATAATAGAGGTTTAATGAAATACATATAATATTTATAATAGCTTTGTTGCATTCCTGCATAACCTAAGAGGTTTGATCCGCGTGAAAGTTTTAAAATAATTGTTTCAGCTAAATCATTTAAATGATGAGCAGTAACAATTACATCAGTATGATACTTTTTCGCAACATCAATTAAATGTTTCCTTCTTAAATCGCTAGCAACGCTTTGGAAGTTTTCGTTTTCATCTATATTTAAAATAAAATATTCAAAAGAAATATTATTGTTTTTACATAAATCTTTAATGTAGTTAGCTTCAGTTACTGATTCTTTTCTTTGTTGGTGATTAAAATTAACAACAACCAAAGAATAATTTAATTCCATTAAAATATCTAACAACACAAGAGAATCAATGCCGCCGGAGACACTAATAACGATTTTTTTCTTTTTGTGGGGTGCTAAAATTTTGCTTACTGTATCTTTCATATAACCACCTTGTTTATGTTATTATAACATAATCAAAAGGAATAAATTAGAGTTGAGATTATAAATTTTAAAGAAATGTAAATTTTAAAAAAACAACTCAATTTATATTTTTATTATTAAATTCTATGTTATAATAACTTGAAACGGAGGTATGTATGTTAATACTTGCAAGTAATTCAGAGCGTAGAAAAAAGTTGTTATCTGATATTGGACTTGAGTTTAAAGTTGTTAGTAATGCTGTTTCTGAAGAAATTGACGAAAAACTAAAACCAGAAGATACGGTTATTACTTTGTCAAAAAGAAAAGCATATGCAGCCTTTAAACAAAATCCAAATGATACAATAATTGCCGCTGATACAATGGTTTGGGTAGGCGATACCCCTATTCACTCTCCTAAAACAGAAGAAGAAGCATACGAAGCGTTAAAAAAACTCTCTGGTCAAAGCCATAAAGTTTATACTGGTGTGACAATTATCAATAAGGATAAAGAGATTTCTTTTTACGAAGTTTCAACTGTTTATATGAAAAACTATAATGACATTCAAATATATGAATATATTAAAACAGGCGAACCATACGGTAAGGCTGGCGGATATGGAATCCAAGGCGAAGGTGGGAAGTTAGTAGAGAGTTATGAAGGGGACTTTTTCACAATCGTTGGTTTACCACTTAAAAAACTCCAAAAAGAATTAGAAGCATTTAACTATTAAAACGCGAGAGACTCGCGTTTTTTTTAAAAAACAAAACGATGCGCACTAAAAATATGACGAATGAGTTTGATTCGTTTAAAAAATCAAACGAATCTTTTTTATCCGTTGACAAAGGAAAAAACACTATGGTAGAGTTAATCATTAAAAAACAACCACTCAAGGTTGTTTTTTGGTTACTATCTCTGTTAACTCTTTTTCAGTAAAGTTATAGACCTTTTTACAATACTGGCAAATAATCTCTGCTTTTTTATCTTCCTTAATGATTGTTTCTAATGCTGTGATATCAAGTTTTTGGAGGAGGTTAGAAAAGTATTTTTTAGTGCACTCACAATGATATTTTAGCTCATGTTTTTCTAAGATGTTTTCCGTACCATTCGCGAGTAAGGTTAAAAGTTCATTTGTTGATTTGTTGTTGTCAAAGAAGTTTGTTACTGATGTTAGTTTTTGTAAGGCACCTTCAATTTGAATGATTGTTTCTTCTGTTGCTTGTGGGAGTAATTGGATGATAAACCCACCTGCGTGTTTGATACTTGTATCTTCATTAACTAAAACACCCAAACCAACAGAAGAAGGAACCTGTTCAGAAGAACTAAAATAGTAAGTTAAGTCTTCAGCTATTTCACTAGTAATTAATTCTACAGTGGAAGAATAAGCGTTTTTTAAATGAGGGTTTCTAATAATAGTTAGATGCCCATTTCCAATTGCTAATCCTACCGCAAGTTTATTGCTATCATTATATTTAAGATAAACATCAGGCTTATCAACATTACCTCTTACTTCGCCTTGTGCATTTGATTCAGCTAAGAGCCAACCAATAGGTCCATCTCCATCAATTCTTAAGGTAAGAGAACTTTCGTCTTTATTAAAAAAACTCATCATTGATGCAGCGGTTAAAAGTCTCCCAAGAGCAGCAGTAGCAGTTGGCCAAGTCTTATGAATTTTTCTTGCTTTTTCAACTAATGTTTTTGTGTAACTGACATATATTCTTGCTTCGTTATTATAGGCAGTTGCGATTAATAAATGATCTTTCATTTTTTATTTTCCTTTCAATAAATATAAGTATAATATATGATATAATCAAATAGGTGTTATTATGAAATTAAAAATTGGGAATGTAGTTTTAGACAATAATTTAATCTTAGCTCCGATGGCAGGTGTATCAAATAGTGCCTTTAGAGAAATAGTTAGAAAGCATGGTGCAGGGCTCACTTATTCAGAGATGGTTTCTGATAAAGGAATCCTTTTTGATAATGCTAAAACTATCTCCCTTTTATATAGTAGAAAAGAGGAGCATCCATATGCTCAACAAATCTTTGGAGCCGATATAGAATCGTTAGTAAAAGCTGCTAAGTATGTTAATGATAATACGGACTGTGACATCATTGATATAAATATGGGATGTCCCGTACCTAAGGTATCTTCTAGGGCTCAAGCGGGAGCCGCACTACTTAAAGACCCCAATAAAATTTATGAAGTAATTAAAGCCGTTAAAAGAGTAATTACTAAGCCTCTAACAATTAAAATTAGAAGTGGTTGGGATGGTAATTCTATTAACGCAGTTGAGGTTGCAAAAATTGCTGAAAAAGCAAAAGTAGATGCAATAATAATTCACGGCCGAACACGCAAACAAATGTACTCAGGAAGTGTTGATTTAGAAATTATTAAAAAAGTAAAAGAAGCTGTTAACATTCCTGTGATTGGCAATGGTGATATTATTGATGGTCCTACTGCTAAAAGGATGTTAGATTATACTAAGGTTGATGGTATCATGATTGGTAGGGCAGCACTAGGAAACCCATGGATTTTTAATGAGATTAACCATTATTTAAAGACTGGTGAAACATTAGATAGACCAACGCTTGAAGAGATTAAAAATGTCTTAATAGAACATTATGAAAAGTTAATTAAAATTAAAGGTGAGCATTTAGCGAACTTAGAGATTAGATCTATTGGCACTCACTATTTTAAAGGTCTTCCTAATGCTAAAGAGACAAAAGTAAAACTTAGTAGGGTTAATGGAAGAGAAGAGTTTTATGAAATAGTTAATAATTATTTTGAATTATTATAACTATACAAATAATCTTTATAAGTCTCTAATTGTTTTTGAAACATTTTGACTTCTAAATAAACATAATCATTTAGATATTGTGTATCTAAGACTCGTGTTTTAGCGTTTAATTCTGAAACGATATTTTGTTTGTTGTATGGAAGTCTCAGTTTAACTATAATAATTTCACCAAATATATTTTTATAAAGATGATTAATTAAAAGATCAATGTTTTCATTTGTTTTATTAGAAATCCAAAAACCATCTAAATCATTTTTATCATTAATTAAATCAAGCCTTGTATAAACCTCAAGGGAATTAATATGTTCACAGTTTAAATCTTTTAAAACAGACTTAGTAGTTTTTATATGTAAGTCTTTTTCTTTACTTGTGCCATCAACAATGTGAATAATTAAATCACTATTTTCAATTTCTTTTAATGTTGATTTAAAGGAGTTAATAAACTCGTGTGGCAGTCTTGTAAGAAAACCGATAGTGTCTGATAAAATAAAATCAGGATAACCATTTTTAGAGATTCTTCTAGCTGTAGTATCTAGTGTGGCGAATAAAACATCTTCTTCATAAACTAAATTAGAATCTAATTCTAAATGTTTAATTAAGGTGTTTAATGTTGCGCTCTTGCCAGCGTTAGTATAACCAACTAAACTTACAAGCGGGACTCGGTTAATCGTTCTCGCTTTTCTTTCAACTTTTCGTTGTATGTCTAGTTTTTTAATGGCCTGTTCGGTTTTAGAAATAGTAGTTTGAATTACTCTTCTATCTAATTCTAATTTGGTCTCACCAGGACCTTTAGCATTATATGTTCCACCACCTTGGCGCGATAGACTAGAACGCATCCCAACAAGTCTTGGAAGAAGATATTTTTGCTGGGCTAAAGAGACTTCTAACATTGCTGATTTAGTCTTGGCTCTTTCAGCGAATATAGATAAGATTAAAAAACTTCTATCGATGATTTGCGTGTCTAATTCTTTTTCTAAATTTCTAATTTGTGCAGGAGTTAATTCTTCATCAAAAATAACCATTGTCGCATTTGTATGCTGAACTATATTTTTTAGTTCTTGAACTTTACCACTACCGATACATGTTTTTATGTTGGGTTTATCCAATCTTTGAGTAATTTTTTCAATTACTTCAATGTTTAAGGCAGAAGCAACATTTTCTAATTCCTCTAAGGAATATTCCATATTATATTTTCCTAAATCAATACCAACTAAAATTGCTTTATCCATTACGCACCTCGAATATATTATACATCAAAAAATAATAATTGATTAACAAAGTTAATTCCACTCACTAAAACATAAAAACATGTGGTATAATATACTATGTAATAAAAAGGAGTTTGATAGAGATGAATGTATTAAAAATAATTTTAGAAGCGTATATTATATGGACGGTAGTATACTTTTTACTTTCATACTTTTTTAAATCAAAAAGACTATTTAAATTATTTTTAGTCGCGCTTTTTATTATTTCTATATATTTATTAACTGTTTGGTTGAAATTACCAGTTGCTTCAAGAGTAATGCGAATGGTTGTTGCAGTTTTACCGATTGTGATTGTGGCGTTAATATCTGTTGATTTAAGAAGAGGGTTTGATTCTGCTTGGTCGACAGACTTATTAGAAGTAGCAGCAATCGGATCAAGAGAAACGAAAACACATATTGTCGAAGCTGCACTTGCGTTATCTAAAAACAAAATAGGCGCTTTAATAACAATTGAAAAACACACTTCGCTTGATGTGTATGCTGAAAGGGCAATTACGCTAGATGCAGTAGTTTCAAAAGAATTATTAATGAACATCTTTACACCTAATACACCACTCCATGATGGAGCAGTAATCATTAAAGGTGATACGATTAGAGCTGCTGGTGTATACTTTGATTTAAGTGAGAGAAATAAAGAAGATAAAACAATGGGTTCACGTCATAGAGCAGCTTTAGGTATTAGTGAGACAACAGACTCACTTACAATTGTTGTATCAGAAGAAACAGGCAACATTACTTTAGCAATTGATGGAATTATGATTAGAGCTAATGATGCCGAGAAGATGTATGAATATATCAATATGTATTTAAGGTAGGGAAGAAGAATGAGTAAAGTTAAAGGATTTTTTATTTGGTTAGGCAAATTAATAGTAACACCATTAAAAGCAATCGTAGCGATTCCCATTTCTGACCGTTTCATTACAATTATGAATAAACACTTTTGGTTAAGAATGATACTTGCAGCAATTGTTACTGCAGTAATAATGATGATTGGTTATTGGATATAAGGGGTTGATAGTTTGTCGTTAGTACCACTTGTGCCATTATTTGTAGCACTCATAGCAGTAGTTATTGTAATAATAATTAATATAATGGATGATAAAGTTCATCCAGTTCTATTTGTAATAGCACTATTAAATGCTGGTGCTTTTTTAGCATACTTACCTTTTTATGAAAAGTATATAAATGAAGACTGGTTTAATAATCTGTTTTTAGCGCACACTATTTTTGCGGGTTTATTACTTTTATTCATGTTATACATCCAACTTAAAAAGATTTTGTTTTTCAAATCGCATTATCAGAGTTTTATAAGTTCAATTAAAGTTTCTGAATGGGATGCTTACTATGTGCTTGATCATAAAGATAGAATTAAAGAAATGAGCGCAAGCATTTTAGAAGAGTTAGGATTTATGTTTTCAGATGTTAAAGGAAAAAACTTTTATGAAATTTTAAATAAATCAATTAGGGTAACAAGTTTAGATGATGTGGAAACAAATAATAGACTTTTAGAAAGTTATTATGCAGATTATGCAAAAAGAGCAACTAAACATCAGTTAGATGTTCATACATTAATCTTTCAAAATCATCAAGGTAAAACGACACTATTAAGAACAACAGAACAACCAATCTTTATTTTAGGAAGATATCGCGGAAGAATTAATATTGGTGAGAAAAGAACAGACTTTAATTTAGTCGAGATTGAAAGAAAACTTAAACAAAAAGACCGTGAATTAGATTCTTTAAGATTTAAGTATGTTGCGACATTGGAGTTAATTAATGAAGGTTTATATTATATTGATTTAGATGAACATACTATTTGGGCAAGTGATGCATTATTAAAAAAACTAGGGTTTACTAGTAATGTAATAGAATTAAAAGATTTTTATAGTTATATTTATGAAGATGATTTAAAGAGTTATTTAGGAACATTGTCATCATTAACTGAACGCAAACAAACCTATAAGACAAGATATAGAATGTTAATTGATGGTCAGTATGTGTGGGTAGATGATCGCGGTAAAAGAATATTTGAAGATGTCACATCTAATTTAATTGTTGGGTTTTTAGACATAGTTGATACACGTGGTTATTATAAGACTGATAATGAATTATTAGATAGCCTTCAAACAGAAAAAGAACTACACTTTCACCTTGAAGATTTATACAGAAAAAACAAAAGATTTCAACTCGCTTTATTTGAACTTAAAAACATTCCTGAGATTAATAAGGAATATGGAAGAGAAATCGGTAATATGTTAATTAGCGAGTATGTTAAGAAACTAGTTAATTCATTTATGAGTGAATCAAGTGGAATTTTTAGAATTACAGGTTTAACATTTGCGGTAACATTAATTGACCCACAAAAGATGCAAGTATTAAAAAAAGGTGCAGTAGCTAATCCTAAGTTTTTAAATATGGAAATGAGCTATGGAGCAATTAATGCTGAAGTAGATGTGATAATGGGTGTCGGTGCATCGTATGCCGGAGCTAGAAATGCGAAAGAATTATATAACGAAGCCGAACAAGCCCTTAACTTAACTAAGCATAAAGAATATAAGAGTAATGTGTGCTATTATGAAGACATTGAGAAGTAAAGTTGAGGTTAGAAATTACGCCCAGAAAAAAGTAAAAGAATTAAGTGAAAAAGCTAAAGAAAAAAGGACTTTTGAAATCATTGAATTATTAAAGAAAAATAAAGCATTTTTAAACGCTCAAAAAGTGGGATTATATTACCCGTTAAAAGATGAGGTAAACATCTTAAAAATAATGGAAATATTTAAAGATAAAAAGTACTATTTTCCAAAGATAAAAAATGAAAATATGGATTTTAGAAAAGTCAATGATTCAACTAGTTTAGTTATAGGAAAATTTAACATAAAAGAACCAACTTCAAGTATGGAAATTGAAGAAGAAATAGATGTATATTTGATTCCTTGTTTAGCTACTAGTGGTAACTATAGAATTGGACATGGGAAAGGATATTATGATAGATATTTTAAGAGGTTAAAAGGTTATAAAATTGGGATAGTTTTCAGTGAGTTAAAAGACTTAAATGTTAAGATTGATGAATATGACATTCCAATGGATATAATCTTATAGGAGTAAGATGTATACAGCAATTATTTTAGCAGCCGGAAAAGGCGCAAGAACAACATTATCAGTAAATAAAACTAATCTTTTATTAGACCATAAACCCTTATATAAACACTCGGTTGATGTGTTTAAAAGTGCGGGAGTTAATGTTGTTTTAGTAATCAATAAAGATGATGAAGAATTTATCAAAAAATGGAGTAACAACACTCTTTATACATATGGAGGAGAAACGCGTACCGATTCTGTTAATGAAGGATTAAAATTAGTAAAATCTAAGTATGTGTTTATCCATGATGCAGCTAGACCATTTATAAATAAAAAAATGATAGAAGACATTAAAGAATTATTGAACAAATATGATGCAGTTTTAACGTGTAAAAATGTAGTTAATACTATCTATGATAAAGAATTAAATGTGATAGATAGAAACACACTTTTAGAAGCGGAAACCCCACAAGCTTTTTCAACGGAAAAAATCAAAAAAGCTTATGAAGAAAAAGGCGTTAAAAACTACACTGATGATATAAGCGTTTTTAAAGATTATTTTAATGATGAAATTGGCCTTTATTTTCATGATTATAACAACATTAAAATTACAACAAAAAAGGATGTAGAAAAGTATCTTATGCCAAACTATAAAATCGGTCATTCATTTGATATTCATCAAACAGACAAAAACAGAAAGTTAATCTTAGGCGGAGTAGAAATAAAAAGTGATTTTGGACTTTTAGGATATAGTGATGCTGATGTAGTTTTACATGTTGTGGCGGAGTCTATTTATGGTGCTTTAGGTATTGGAGATTTAGGGACTCACTTTCCAGATACAGATAATAAATATAAAGATTTAAATTCTCAAAAGCTAGTTATATTTGCCTTAGAAAAGTTAAAAGAAAAAGGCTATGTTTTAGAAAACATGGACATAACTGTTTTTTTAGAAAAACCGAAGCTAAGTATGTATATTAATAAGATAAGAAAAAATATTGCTGAACTTTTAAATGTTAATGAATCTAATATAAATGTTAAATCTTCAACATATGAAAAACTTGATGCAATAGGTAGTGGTAAGGCAATTGCAGCTGAAGCGGTTTGTTTAATAAAAAGAAGTAATTAGAGGTGGGAAATGAAAAAGAATATAGTTGAGACAACAGCAGGAACATACGAATTAATTAAAAATCACAAAGAAGCTTTTGATATTGTTAAATTTCAAGAAAGATATGTTGAAGAGATTTATGATAAGTATGAATATATCGTTGGCGATGTATCTAGTGAAATATTAAGAATCAAAGGTTTTTATGCTGATTTAAATAAAGAACCAAACATTAAAGAGATTCCAACTCATTTAAATGAAACTTGCAATTATAATACTGCCTACTTTATTCTAAAAAGAATAAATGAAAAATAATTAGTGTTTTAGTTGAGTTAAAAGTTATAAATGATAAAATGATTTTGGAGGCGATTTGATGAACGAAACAGAAAGACTAGTTCGTGAGTTAACAGATAAAGTACAGCCATACTTAAAAAGTCATGGTGGCGGAGTAGAAGTTGTAGCGGTTGAAGATGGCGTTGTCTATGTGAAAATGTTAGGCGCATGTGTCGGCTGCCCGTTAATTGATGTGACACTTCGCGAAGGAATTGAAGAGATGTTGTTAGAAAACGTCCCTGGAGTTGTAGCGGTTGTTGAGGTGTAACCTCAAGCCGCTTTTATATTTTATCTATATTTTAATTTTAAAATGTGTTATTATCAAAGTAGGTTGATTTTATATTATGGAGGAAATGAATGGATAATAATCACATATATGAACCGGTAAACGAATACGATAAAAAATATCGCGACCTTCATAAAAAAAATGTAGAAGAATATTTTGAAGATCTTGTTAAAAAGTCAGGCGTAAATGCTGAAGAAAACGTAGTAACAGTTAAAGAGGTTAAGAGACTTAGTAAATTAGTTAAAGCTGAAAGCGAGAAGATTAAAAAGTTTAAGCGGATTAAAATGGCTTTAATTATTGGAATTATTATTACGTTTATTGCTTCTTTTGTTATGGTGTTTAGAATGACAAGACCTGATTATAGTGGTAATCTAGGTGTTGAAATAGTTGTTACTATTTTACTATTAGGTCTTGGTATAGGCTTTATCTTCTTGATATTTAAAAAGATTAATGTAATTATTAAAGAATCAGAACGAATAAGCGCAGAGTTAAAGAGTAAGTTAAGAGAAGAGATTCAAAAAGGTTTTAATCAAATGCGCCCACTAAATGATCTTTTTGATTGGGGTATGCCAGCAGAACTAGTTCAAAAAACATTACCGATGTTGGTGATGGATCCGTACTTTAATCCAAAAAGATATGATGTTTTATACAATAAGTATGGTTTAATGGATAATTCAGCAATTGATACATCAGTAACATTTGTTCAAAGTGGTGAAATTAAAGGTAATCCATTTGTCTTAGGCAAAATGGTAAATCATCAAATGGTAGACTATCCTTATCGCGGTTCAAAAACTATTAGTTGGACTGAAAGAGTTTCTGATGGTAAGGGTGGTTATAGAACAGTTACTAGAACGCAAACACTTTATGCGACACTTATGAAACCGAAACCAGCATATTTTAGAAAGAGTTTCTTAATGTACGGAAACGAAGCTGCGCCAGATTTATCATTTTCAAGAACTTCAGCTAATGTTGATGATTTATCAGAAAAAGAAAGAAATAGAAAACTAGCTAGAGGCAAGAAGAAACTAGAAAAGAAAGCGAGAAAGAGTGTACATAAAGGTGGTTCTTTCACAGCATTAACTAATAGTGATTTTGATGTATTATTTGGAGCGACAAATCGTGACCATGAGGTTCAGTATCGACTTTTATATACGCCACTTGCGCAAAAAGAAACATTAAATATCATTTTAGATAATAAAGTTGGATTTGGAGATGACTTTGATTTTATTAAAAAGAAAATGATGAATATCATCATTCCTAAACATTTAGAACAAACAGACATTAACACGAATCCAAAAAGATATATTCACTATGATTTAGAAGAGATAAGAAGAATCTTTAATGATTATAATAATTTATATTTTAAATCAGTATTCTTTAGTTTTGCACCACTATTTGCTATACCTTTATATCAACAACATAAGCCAAAAGAGTATATTTATAAATCAAAATATAATTCTAATGTCTGTTCGTGGGAACATGAAGCAATTGCTAATGGATTTAGTCAAGGAATTTTAAAACATCCACTATCAGCGACATTTAATATGATTAAAACTCGCTTAATCAGTTCTAGAAAAGGTGCAGATGAAGTGAGAATTACAGCCCATGGTTATGAAGAGTTTAGGGAAGTAGAATATGTGCCAGTTAGAGGTGGAGATGGATTTATGCATGATGTGCCAGTTGTTTGGTATCGTTATGAGCCTGTTAGTCAGGATACAGATATAGTTATTAAAACCGCTGATACATTAAAGAGAAACGAATACATTAAAGATGTAATGAATAATGCAGATTGGCAAGCTTATTTAGATAAGAATTTAAGCGCCGGAAAAGAAGTACTTTATAGAAGAAATATTATTGCATATACTTCTCATAAAGATGCAGGATTAGCAAGTATCGATGATCTGAAAAAGATTTTAGATAGATAAATAAAAAAAGGAGGAATTACAGATGGGTAACCAATTAGACGAATTAACTGGACCAGTAAATGAACAGGGAAGAGACGTTAATGTCATTCATAAGCAGATTAGAGTAGAAGTAGGAGTTGGATCTTTAATATTTGAAATATTCTTATGGATCTTTATTATTCCAGGCTTAATCTTCTTATATAAGAAAGTTAAAGCTAGAGACTATTTCAATAAACTTGAACAAAAACTTCAACATAATGCTTCACAGATTGACAACTATCTTGAGCAACGTGTTGTTATTTTGGAAAATGTTGTTGGTTTAGTTAACAGATCAACAAAATTAGACAAAGAAGTAATGACATCAGTTGCAGCTCTAAGAGGTGGCGGTAAGGTTGTTAGCGATGAAGATAGAAATAATGTCGCTGAACAAGTTGATTCAACATTTAATAGAATCAATGTTGCATTTGAAGCTTATCCTGAACTAAAGAGCCAAAATGTAATAGCAGACGCTATGCAACAAAATAGTTATCTCCAAAGAGAAATAACTGCTGCTAGAGAAGTTTACAACGACACAGTTAGACAGTGGAACCAAGATATCTTTACATGGCCAACTAAGAGAATTGTTGCAGCTAGACTTAAATATACTACAAGAATTCCATTTGCGACCGCTCAAGAGATTAAAGGAAGAGCTAGACAAGCATTCTTTTAATAGATAAAAGATATATCCACAAAAAATTAAATACCCCATCTGTGGGGTATTTTTTTTGCATAAAAAAAGCACAACAATTGATGTGCTTTAATCTCTTTCTATTAATCGTTTGTAGACATTTTTGCTGTTTTCAATTGGAACAGCGTTACATTTTTGTTTGTAAAACTCAAGGGCGCCTCTTACTCCGCCAATGATAGCGTAACTATAACCGTCATATAACATCGCTTCTAAACAGTGCATTAAAAGTGCCGTACCGATGCCCTTACCTCTGTGTTCTTCTAGTACACCTGTTGGACCGAAGAAACCTTTTGCTGTTGCGTCATAACATGCAAAACCAACGAGTTGTTTATCGATTACTGCGATATAACAAGTTGGATGGGGTTTATAAAGGGCAGCTTTAATTTCACTCGCCCAAGAAACATTAAAGTTTTCAGCAACAAACTTAACGATTTTATCGATGTTTGGAGAGAGTGCTCTTTTAATAGCGGCACCACATTCCTTTTTTGAAAAATCAATAGTATATAAATCTACTAATAAGTCATAAGATTCCATAGAACCCTCCTAAATAATCATTAAACATATTATACCATGTATAAGTGAAATTGTAGTAATAAAAGTAAGTTTTATGTAAAAAACAAGTAAATCGAAATAAAAAGTATATACTTTAAATTATAATTGTTTTGAAGAGGTGTTAAAATGATTAGAGTTAGAAATTTACATAAGACATATAAAAATGGAGTTAAAGCTGTTGATGGCTTAAGTTTTAAAGTAAAAGAGGGCGAAATATTCGCTCTTTTAGGCCCTAATGGAAGTGGTAAATCAACTACGATTAATATTTTGCTTTCGTTACTTACTTATGATGAAGGCGAAGTATTAGTTTTTGGTAGTGAAATGAAGCCTAGTAGTTATGATAAAAAGAAAGATATCGGTTTAGTTAGTCAAGAGGTGGCAGTATTTAATGAATTAACTGTATATGAAAATACCGATTATTTTTGCAGTTTGTATATTTCTGATAAAGAAAAAAGAAAAGAACTGGTGATGAAGGCGCTAAAACTTGTGGGACTAGAAGATTATTTGAAGTTTAAACCTAAAAAGTTATCAGGCGGATTATTAAGAAGATTACATATTGCTTGCGGGATTGCGCATGAACCGAAATTAATTATCTTTGATGAACCAACTGTTGGGATTGATCCACAGTCAAGAAACCATATCTTGGAAGGAATTAAAACATTAAACAAAGAAGGTGCAACAATTATTTATACTTCTCATTATATGGAAGAAGTAGAAATGATTAGTGACTATGTTTTAATTATGGATCATGGTAAGGTCGTTGCGGAAGGAACTAAAGAAGAATTAAAAGATATGATTTCATTAGGTGAAACAATTACTGTTTCTGTACTAAATATTACAGATGAGTTTTTAAAAGAATTAAAGGGTTTAAAAGGCATTTTAGAAACAACAACAAATAAAGATAAGTTAACAATCAAAATTAAGAAAAACACAACTAAAATTAAAGATATTTTAGCGTTATTAGAAAAACATAAACTAGAGTATGATGAGTTTCATAGTTTAGCACCAACATTAAATGACGTCTTTTTAGAGTTAACAGGTAAGGAGTTAAGAGATTAATGATTAAACACTTATTTAAAATCACATTATCTGATAAGATATCAATTTTTTGGGTATTATTGTTTCCAATTATTTTAGGAACATTTTTTATGCTTGCTTTTGAGGGACTTAAAAACAAAGATAATTTTACTAGTATTAAAGTTGCGTTTGTTGGGGATGTAGATAAATCTGAATCATCTTTGTATTCTATAATGGAAGACTTGCCGTATGAATCTGAACAAAGTGAAGTAACAAATATGTTTTTGTTGTCTGAAGTAGCAACTAAAGAAGAAGCTGAACAACAATTAAACGATAAAGAAATTAAAGGCTATATTTATAATGATGAATTATATATTTATAAAAACGGAATGAGTGAAACAGTTATTAAAACAGTTATGGAAATTTACTATAAAGCATTCGATCAAGCAACCGCCCTAGTGGAAAACACGGCGCTTACTTACCCTGAAGCTTTTGCGAGAGTGTTTAAGGAAAATAATCTTTTTGAAGAGACAGGCGAAAAGACTTCTTCACTACTAGAAAGTTATTACTATTCAGTTTTAGGAATGGCTATAATGCTCGCTTCATCATTCTCGCTTGTAGGGACAGCTTTCATTTTACCGAATCAAACAGAGATTGGTAAAAGGATTGCAATTAGTCCACAAAGCAAAATTAAAAAGTTGTTGCTAATTCTTTTTGTAAACTTTGTTATAATGATGAGTATTTTTATTTTAATATTACTTTATTTTAAGTTTGTTGTAGGGATTCCTTTTCATTATCCAGTAAGAGTTATTATAATAACTTTTTTAGGAGCGTTATTTGCCTTAGCGTTGGGATTTTCCGAAAACATCTTGATGTCTAAACTATCGTTTAATACGAAGGTAGGAATTAATACTACAATCGGTGTTTTTGGTGGGTTTTTAAGTGGAATGATGTTTCAGCCGATGAAGTATTTTACTGAAAAATATATACCGTTTTTAAAGTATATTAATCCAGTAAATTTAATTACTGATGGGCTATTAAGTATTGAACAGTATGATCATCATATTAGATATTATATTAATTTAGGATGTTTAGCGTTATTTACTATTATTTTAATAACGCTTAGTGCATTAAAGTTTAAGAGGGAAAAATATGAGAGTCTTTAAACTATTTTTACGCCTATCTAAAGAAAATAAGGCAGGCATTATAATGACTTTACTATTAACAGCACTTATGATTGTTTTATTTTACGCTCTCCCTAGAGAACAACAAGCAGGTTATGCTGCACAAAAAATAAGAGTTTCATATCATATTGAAAACGAATCTCCTTTAACTGATAATTTAAAAGAGTATTTGTCTAATTATGTTTATGAAAGCAAATTAAGCCTTGACGAGATAGAAGATGCACACTATTTCCAAATAGTTACTTTATCAATTATTATTGAAGGTAATTTAAGTGAAGATTTAAAAAACGATAATGCGAAGATTGAATTATACTCTAAAAATGCAGAAGAATTTATTAATGCGGCCGTCATAACAGAGTTATACAATTATTTGAATCTTTATCAAGCCTTTATTGAAAACGGGATAATTGAAAGTGAGGCAATTGAACTCACTAATGAAACATTAACCAACAGCCATGTTGAAACACATCTTGTTCAACAAACTCAAGATTTTAAAGTGATTGCTTTTAGGGCGATGAATTATCTAAGTTACATAGTAATTCTTATTGGTTTAACGATAGTAGTTCCAATAATGATTAAAATGAAGGAAGAAAAAGTTTTAAAAAGAACTTTAGTTAGTCCATATAAAAGAAAGAAATACTATTTAGAATTATACTTAGGAGCAATATTATATACTATTATAGCTTCATTTATTATATTTTTGTTAGTGACAGTACTATTTAGGGATATGTTAACAGTAAAAGAAATATTATTGTACGCTCTTAATATGCTTATGTATACACTACCAATAATAGCGATTAGTGTATTTACAGGAGTATTATCAAAAAAAGAAACAATAAGTTCAATTGTTTCGAATGTCTTTGGTCTTGGTCAATCGTTTTTAGTTGGAGTGTTTATTGGAAGAGAATATTTAGATCCAAGTATGAAGGTTATCGGTAGATTATTACCAGGCAATTATTTAGTTAACGCAAATGAATTTATTAGAGATGGAACATATACAGTAAACAATTTAATGGGAGAATATTTAATGTTAATCTTGTTTGCGGCAATATTTGTTGGACTATTAATAGTTATTAACATTTATAAGAAGCATAAAAGAGTTGTGTAGAAGTTTAAATATCAATAAATATTTAAAGAAATAGAGCGCGAAATTAAATTCGCGCTATATTTTTAGATTAAAAGTAAGATGAGTGTTATAATATTGTCAGTGGGTGATACTTGTGATAAAAAAAGGCGATATTATTTTAGTAGAGGTAACAGGTCTCGTAGATTATGGAGTATTTGTAAAAAAGGATGATTATGTAGGTTTAATCCATATTTCCGAAATATCAAATAGATTTGTAAAGGATATTAATTTGTTTGCCAAGGTTGGCGATTCAGTCAGCGTTTATGTGTTAGATGTTGATGAAGAAAAGAAGAAACTAACATTATCTTATAAAAGATGTGGAGCGAAAAAGAAAATAGTTGTTCCGAAGTCAGAGATAGGGTTTGATGGATTAAAAAAAGAATTACCAAAATGGATTAGTAATGCGAAAAAGAAATAAAAGGAGTGTATGAATATGATTCAAGTTAATGAAAAATATGCTTTGCCTTATATTAAGAAGCGTTATGCGACGAAAGAAGATGTAAAAAGAATACATAAAAGTATTCATGAAAAAACAGGTAAGGGTAACGATTTTTTAGGTTGGGTTGATCAACCAAACAATATCGATTTAGAAGAGTTAAAAAGAATAAAAGAAGCGGCCGAGCTTATACGACAACAATCAAAAGTTTTACTAGTAATTGGTATTGGCGGATCATATTTAGGAGCTAAGGCGGCGCTTGAGTTTTTAAAGACCCCTTTTAGAGAAAACGAACTTGAGGTTATTTTTGCAGGTTATCATATAAGCGGCGCTTATACGAACGCTCTTGTTAATTATTTAAAAGATAAAGATTTTTCTATAAATGTTATTTCTAAAAGCGGTACAACAACAGAATCAGCAATCGCTTTTAGAATCTTTAAAGATTTGTTGTATGAAAAATATGGTGAAAAAGAAGCTGATAAAAGAATCTTTGTAACAACAGATAAAGAAAAAGGAGCTTTAAAGATGCTTTCAAACGAAAAAGGTTATCCAACCTTTGTCGTACCAGATGATATTGGCGGAAGATATAGTGTTTTATCAGCTGTTGGTTTGCTGCCGATGGCTGCGGCTAATATCAACATAGATGAAGTGTTAGAAGGCGCTAAAAAAGCTTATCATGACTTATCTAAGGTTGATAATGAAGCGTATAAGTATGCATTATTAAGATATGATTTTTATATGAGTGGAACACCAATTGAAATGCTTATTAATTATGAACCGAGTTTATTATATTTAAGCGAATGGTGGAAACAATTATTTGGTGAATCAGAAGGGAAAGATCATAAAGGCTTATTCGTCAGTAGTGCTTCGTTTTCAACTGATTTACACTCGCTTGGTCAAATGATTCAAGATGGGCCTAGAATTATGTTTGAGACAGTTTTAAAGATTAAAGAGACTGATGGTGATTATAAGATACCTTATGATGAAGAAGATTTAGATGGCTTAAACTATATAGCAGGTAAAACATTAACAGCTGTAAATGAAAAAGCATTTTTAGGAACGCTACTTGCCCATAATGCTGGTGGTGTTGGTAATATAATTATTGAGATTAATAAACAAGATGAATTTAACTTTGGTTATTTAGTATATTTCTTCTTCAAAGCGTGTGCGATGAGTGCATATTTATTAGATGTGAATCCTTTTGACCAACCAGGAGTTGAATCATATAAAAAGAATATGTTTGCGTTATTAGGCAAGCCAGGATTTGAAGAGTTAAGGAAAGAATTAGAGAAGAAGTTAAAATAACTATCGGTGATTTAAGTGAAGGAAAAACTAACGAAAAGTGAAATAGAAACAATTAATTTAGGCTTTTCTTTTGGTAAGTTGTTAGAACCTGGAATGGTTCTCTTATTAACAGGTGATTTAGCAAGCGGCAAAACTACTTTTACTAAAGGAATTGGTAAAGCTTTAAACATTAAAGAGACTATTAATAGTCCAAGCTATACAATAATGAAATCGTATCATGCAAACAATCAAGATTTTTATCATTTTGATTTTTATCGTTTAACTGAAGAAGGTGTAGATTTTGACTTTGAAGATTATATTCATAGTTCAGCAATAACAGTTATTGAATGGCCCTTTAATGTTAAGTCTTTATTACCAAACGAATATATCTTAATTAACATAGAAATAACAAACGATAATGAAAGAAAGTTTACCTTTAGTAGTGTCGGTGAACAATATGAAAAGGTGATTAACAAATTATGAAAAGATTATTGTTAGACTCTTCAACAAACCTCTTATATGTAGGTATAGCAGAAGATGAAAAATTAATAGATCAATTAACAAGAATTGGCAAGAATGACCACTCTAGACATTTTGTTGAGAAGGTTCATGAACTACTTAAAAGAAATAATATTTCTATTGGCGAAATAGAAGAGATTATTGTCGGTTTTGGGCCTGGTTCATATACTGGTTTAAGGGTGTGTGTAACAGTTAGTAAAGTTTTAGCATATACTAAAAATATTAAGCTTTCTGCAGTCTCAAGTTTATACTTTTTATCAAGCGGTATAGAAGGGAAAAAAGCACCGATGATTGATGCGAGAAACAACAATGTTTTTTGTGGGATTTATAACGGTAAAAAAACAATTTTAAAAGACGCGTTAAGAGACATTGAAACATTTAAAAAAGAGGCAGAAAAACACCAGGCTGAATTAGCGCTTTTAAGTGGCGAAAATTATAATGTTTCAGTAGCAGAAATTTTAAAGAAAAAAGAAGAAGTAAAAGATGTTCATAACTTCACCCCAAACTATTTAAGAAAGTCGCAAGCAGAGAGAAATTTATGATTAGATATGCAACCTTAAATGACTTAGATTTTATTTATGAATTAAGTAAGAAAACCTTTGAGACATCTTTTAGTAAGGAAACATTAAAAGAGTATATAGAAGCAAGAGAAACTTTTCATGTTTTTGTGAGTGAAGAAGATGAACTAATAGGTTTTATTATTTTATGGGTTAGCGATATTTATTCACAGTTAATAGATGTAGTTGTTAATGAGAATTCTAGAGGTAAGGGATATGGAAAAAAACTCTTAGAGTTCGCTTTTAACTTTCTAACTAAAACAAGCGTAAAATCGCTTAGTTTGGAGGTTTCACAGAACAACAAGAATGCGATTAAACTATATGAAAGTGGTGGTTTTAGAAAAGAAAAAACACTTAAAAATTATTATAAAAATGCTGATGCACTTTTATATATAAAAGAGTTTTAAAAGAGATTGTTTTTATTATTAGGAGATAGTTAGAAGATGAAAAAAGCGTGGAGAGCTTTTGCGAATTTTTGGAAGGGAATATGGGAAATAGTTAAGTCAATGGGTAATTGGCGAGGAGTATTATCTTTGTTGATTGTTTGGCTTATAATAAGTGGGTCAGGAATATTTGTTTTAGGATTCGTTTTTAACAACAATCTACTTAAAGGAATCGGTATCGCAATGTATGCTTTTTGGCTTGGGCCATTCACACCTTTAATCCCATTAAATATCGCTCTTGCGATGGTCGTGCAAAGGTTCGTTTTTTTAGATGAAAATGTCTCTTGGAAATCGATTAAAGAAAAGTTTAGAGAGGCCTTTAAAGAAGATAAAGAAATTATTAAAAAAGAAGAGTTTATAAAAGGTGAAAATGATATGCTAATTTTAGCAGTAGAAACGAGTTGTGACGAGACGAGTGTAAGTATTACTAGAAACGGTAAAGAAGTCTTAAGTAATATTGTCTTATCGCAAATAAAAATTCATCAAGAGTTTGGTGGTGTAGTACCAGAGGTGGCGAGTAGAAATCATGTATTAAATATTACTCGTGTTTTTGATAAAGCAATTAAAGAAGCGAATGTTAAAATTGATGATATTGATTTAGTTGCGGTTACAAAAGGTCCAGGATTGATTGGCGCACTTTTAGTTGGCATAAACGCAGCGACCGCGTTTGCATTTGCCCATGATAAACCACTAGTTGGTGTCAACCATTTAGCCGGTCATATTTATGCTGCCAATATTGAAAATGAGTTAAAGTTTCCATTGATTGCGTTAGTGGTTAGCGGAGGTCATACATCGTTAGTTTATATGGATGATCATATGAGTTTTAAAACTTTAGGAGAAACATTAGATGATGCTGTTGGAGAAGCATATGATAAGGTTAGCAGAATGATGGGCGAAGGTTATCCTGGTGGACCGATTTTAGATAAATTAGCAAAAGAAGGTAAAGACATTTATAATTTACCAAGAGCATATTTAGATAAAAACGATTATAAGTTTAGTTTTTCAGGTTTAAAGAGTGCGGTAAACAATTTAATTTACCACTCAAATCGTAAAGGAGAAACGATTAATAATAATGATTTAGCAGCAAGTTTTCAAGAAGCGGTAATTGATGTTTTAATTCATAAACTAAAAACAGTTATAGAAGAATATCCAGTTAAACAAATAGTAATTGCTGGTGGTGTTGCAGCCAATTCTAGACTCCGTGAAAGAGTTTATGAAGAAATTAAAGATATAGAAATAATAATGCCATCGTTAAAGTATTGTACGGATAATGCAGCGATGATTGGAATCGCAGCGTACTATACATACAAAAAAGAAGGAAGTTTAGAAAACTATCAATTAGGCGGTTATTCAACATTAAATTTAGATGAATAAATACTTCACTTAAAAAGTGAAAAAGATAGATAGATGATATATAATATAAGCGGTGATAAAAATGAAAGATCAATCTAATTTTATTAAAACGATTATGATTCAAGATTTGGAAAGTGGGAAGCATAAAGAGATTCTTACAAGGTTTCCACCTGAGCCAAATGGTTTTTTACATATCGGCCACGCTAGAGCTTTAATAATTAACTTTGAACTAACAGCTCTTTTTAATGGTAAAACGAACTTAAGGTTTGATGATACAAATCCTGAAGCGGAAGATGTTAGATATGTAAATTCAATTATTGAAGATATTAACTGGTTAGGTTTTAAGCCTGATAAAGTTTTATATGCAAGCGATTATTTCCAAGAGATGTATGAAAGAGCTGTGCTATTAATCAAAAGAGGTTTGGCTTATGTTGATGATCAAACAGCTGAAGAAATATCAGCAACTCGTGGAAATGTTACTACGCCAGGAGTAAACTCACCTTATCGTGATAGAACTGTTGAAGAGAACTTAAAACTCTTTAATGAGATGAAAGAAGGCAAATATGCTGAAGGTGAAAAGGTTTTAAGAGCGAAAATTGATATGGCTAGTCCAAATATGAATATGCGTGATCCTGTAATTTATAGAATTACATTTGCTGAACATTATAGGACAGGCAACAAGTGGTGCATTTATCCACTTTATGATTTTGCACACCCAATTGAAGATGCGATTGAAGGCATTACGCACTCATTATGTAGTTTGGAGTTTGAAGACCATAGACCTTTATATGATTGGGTTGTAGAAGAAACGCAAATGGAGAGTGTTCCTAGACAAATTGAATTTGGTAGATTAAATATCGAAAATACAGTGATGAGCAAAAGATATTTAAAGATATTAGTTGATGAAAAAAGAGTTACAGGTTGGGATGATCCAAGAATGCCTACACTTTCAGGTTTAAGAAGAAGAGGTTATACACCTGAAGCGATTAAAAACTTTATTATCTCAACAGGCTTATCAAAAAACAATTCAACTGTTGCGGCAGATATGTTAGAAGCTGCACTAAGAGATGATTTACAACTTAAAACACCAAAGATTATGGGTGTAATTAATCCGCTTAAAGTTACTGTAACTAATTATCCTGAAGGAAAGGTTGAAAAACTAACAACCTTCTTAAATCCTCAAGATGAAAGCATGGGAGAAAAAACTATTTATTTTTCAAGACACTTATATATTGATAGAGATGATTTCATTTTAGAAAAACCAAATAAACATTGGAAGAGACTCGCAAAAGGAATAGAAGTTAGACTTTATAATGCTTATTTTATTGCTTGTCATGATGTAGTTTATGATGAAGATGGAGAGATAGTAGAAATTTTAGTGACATATGATGAAAAAACAAAGAGTGGCACAGACTTTAATGAAAGAAAGCCAAATGGAACAATTCAGTATGTTGAAGCAACTACAGCCTTAAAAACAACATTTAATTTATTTGGACCATTAGTGTTTGATGGTGAAGAATCATTCTTAGAAAGAATTAACCCTAATTCTTGGGAAGTAAAAGAAGGTTATATTGAGCACGCTGCTAAAGATATTAAAGAGCAGATGCAGTTAATGAGAATTGGTTATTTCATTCAAGATAGCAAGAGTGAAGAGAGAGTTTTAAATAGAATTGTTGAACTAAGAAGTTCATTTAAAAAATAAAAAAAGGGTTAATCCCTTTTTGTTTAGGGGATAAATAATGTTAGATTTAACAAAACTTAACAAACAACAACAAAAAGCCGTAGAAACGATTAATGGTCCTGTTAGTGTCTTAGCAGGCGCAGGTACCGGTAAGACTAGAACGCTCACATATCGAATTGCGTATATGATTTATAGCGGAATTAATCCTAGCGAGATTGTTGCGGTTACTTTTACAAATAAAGCTGCTTTTGAGATGAAAAAAAGAGTGATTGAGTTAGTAGGTCCTTATGCAGAAGAATTAAGTGTATCTACGTTTCACTCTTTTTGCGCGAGATTTTTAAGAAATGAAGCAGAGAAACTTGATGAAAGATATACGAGTAGATTTTTAATAATCGACGAAGAAGACTCTAAACAAATAATAAGAGATACAGTTGGGGAGTTAGAGTACGATACAAATAAATATAATTCAATTAGATTAAAAAATCTCTTTTCGATGTATAAAAATAATCAAATAGATTTTTTAGAAGGAGCAGAACTAATTATTTATAATGCTTATAATAAGTATTTAAAAGATAATAATTCAATGGATTTTGATGATTTAGTTAATAATACAGTTGAGTTATTAAAGAAAAATGAAAAGGTAAGAAGTTATTATCAAGATAGATATAAATATATATTAGTTGATGAGTTTCAAGATACGAACCTTGCTCAATATGAGTTAGTAAAATTATTATCAGGAAAGAATAATAATATCTTTACTGTTGGTGATCCTGATCAGAGTATTTATTCTTTCCGTGGAGCTAATTATGCTAATCAACAAAGATTTATTAAAGAATATAACCCAAAAGTAATATTTTTAGAAGAAAACTATCGTTCAACTACTAATATATTAGCCGCGGCAAATAAATTAATTGAAAATAATCAAAGCCGTGTTGGTGAAAAAGAACTGACGAGTTCTTTAGGCGAAGGCAGCGAAGTTATGTTTGTAACTAGAAGTTCTGATCGCGATGAAGCGTATTTTGTTGCAGAAGCGATTAAAATAATGGTTGCAGGCGGATATGATTATAGTGATATAGCAGTTTTATATAGAAGTAATTCAATTAGTAGAATATTTGAAGAAGCTTTTTTAAAAGCGGGAATACCTTATGTTATTTATGGAGGTTTATCATTCTTTGCGAGAAAAGAAATAAAAGATATTTTAGCGTATATTAGAGTAGTATTAAATCCGCATGATACTATTTCTTTAAAAAGAATAATTAATGTTCCAAGAAGAATGATTGGTAATACAACAGTAAGTAAAATTGAAAGTTACGCAAAGCTAAATAACATAAGTATGTATGAAGCAATTAGTGAAGGTGATTTTGGTGCGGCAACTAATAAACGTTTAAGATCATTTCAAACAATAATTGAAGCGCTAAAAGAAGAAATAGGGAAAGTTAATAACTTAACAGATATTATTGATATAGTTAATAACATAAGCGGCTATCGTGAGATGTTAGAAAATGAAGGAGAAGAATCTAAAGATAGATTAGAAAACATTCAAGAGTTAAAAGCGATCTTTTATAATGCTAGATTAGAAAACGAAAAAGCTACTAATATAGAAGTATTAGAAGAATTATTAATTGATTTAGCATTGATGACTAACCTTGATAAAGATGATACAGTTAATACAGTTAAAGTAGCGACAGTTCATCAGGTGAAAGGACTAGAGTTTAAAACTGTTTTTTTAGTAGCGATGGAAGAAACAATTTTCCCTGCTCAAGCATCGATGATGAGCACTTTTGATTTAGAAGAAGAAAGACGAGTTTGTTATGTGGGAGTGACACGCGCTAAAGAAAGATTAATTATCTCAAACGCAATTGAAAGGTTTCGTTTTGGAATGGTTAAAAGGTTAGAACCTTCAAGATATATAAACGAATTAAAAATAGACGCACAACCAATTAAAATTAAAAAAGTTGAAGCACCTAAAAAAGAAGAGATAGGAGAGTTAAAAATAGGTGATAAAGTTAGTCATGATTTTTTTGGAAATGGTGTAGTCGTTCAAGAAGATGAAGAGATAATTAAAGTAGCATTTACTCATCCAGTAGGAATTAAAATAATTAAGAAAAATCATCCGGCCTTAAAGAAAATAGAAAAGTAATTTTCACCCTATCTTTTTAATTATTATATAGGGGTGAAAAAATGTTAAACAAACAACAGTTAAAAGTGGTCAATTCAAACGACCACTTTATCTTTTTATTAGCAGGCGCTGGTACCGGTAAAACAACAGTGATTATCAACAAAATTAAATTATTGTTAAACAAGGGCGTAATGGCTGAAAATGTCCTAGTCTTGTCGTTTACTAGAAAAAGCGCTAATGATTTAAAAGTTAAATTAAAGGGATTTGAAGAAGTTGTTATTACGACTTTTCATGGACTCTGTTATAACTTATTAAAGGATGAAATTAAGATTAAAATTGTTGAAGAAGAATGGTTGGTTTCTAATGGCTTTTCTTTAAATGATTTAGTGAAAATAGGTCTGTATAAAAGGAATAATAAAGAGTCTAAATTAGTTAAAAAATATAATCATTTTTTAAGAGAAAATGGACTCTTAGATTATACTGATTTAGAACACTTGTTAGTTAAAAAACTAAAGAGCGATAGAGCATTTAAAAATAAGATTTCTAGTAAGTTTAAATATATTTTTGTTGATGAGTTTCAAGATACATCAATCATTCAATATGAACTTTTAAAAGAACTTATAGGAAGTGATTCTAAATGCTTTTGTGTGGGTGATCCGAACCAGAGTATTTATTCGTTTAGAGGCGCCTCAGAAAAGGTAATTAGTAAGTATAATAAAGATTATAAAGCGAGCCTTTATCTATTAAATATAAACTATAGAAGTGATAAAGAAATTTTAAGAGTTTCTAATAGATTAATTAGTTATAATAAAGGGGCTTATAAATTTAATTTGGTGCCTAAAAAGAAAGATGAAGGGATAGTAATTTATAAGTGTTTTGATAATGGAAAAGATAAGGTAGAATACATTTTAAATGAGATAAGAAAACTATTAGATTTAAATATCTTCCAAGAAGAGATTGCGGTTATTTATCGTAATCATCATTTTGCGAATGAATTAAAAAGAGAACTATTTAAAACATATTTTGACAGGGTAAATTTTTTAACAGTTCATCAAGTGAAAGGCTTAGAGTTTGACTGTGTGTTTTTCATTGGTTTAGAAGAAGAAAAACTACCTTTTAAAGGTGAAAACATAGAAGAAGAAAGAAGGCTCTTTTATGTTGGTATAACTAGAGCTAGACATAGACTTTATTTACTTTCAAAAAATAAAAAGAAAATATCAAGATTTATCATAGAAGCATTAAGAAGAAAAAAGGGCGATAAAAAACATCTATAAAACATATAAAACTGTTTTAAATATGATATAATGGTATAGGTGGTCTTTTATGGATATTAGAAAAAGAATGTTAGAGTTAGAACAGATAATTAATGAAGCAAATTATAATTATTATACGCTTGATGCCCCAACTATTTCTGACTTTGAATATGATAAATATTTAAAAGAACTAATTAAATTAGAGGAAGAATATCCTGAATATAAAAGTGATAACTCGCCAACGGTTAAAATTGGTGGAGTTGTTTTAGATAAGTTTTTAAAGTATACACATACTGAAGCGATGATGAGTTTGGCGAACTCATTTAATTTTGAAGAGTTAAAAGAGTTTGACGAACGAGTTAGTAAAGAAGTAAGTGGTTATGATTATGTACTAGAATTAAAGATTGATGGTTTAGCGATTAGTTTAGTGTATGAAGAAGGATTATTAGTTAAAGCTGCAACAAGAGGTGATGGAACGATTGGTGAAGATGTCACTTCTAACATAAAGACAATTAAAACGGTGCCGTTAAAATTAAAAGAAAACATCTCCATCATTGTAAGAGGAGAGGTTTTTATGCCTTATAGTTCTTTCAACAAATTAAACGAACAAAGAGAAAAAGAAGGATTAGAACTATTTAGAAACCCAAGAAATGCAGCTGCAGGTACAGTTAGACAATTAGACTCAAGTGTTGTCGCAAGTAGAAATTTAGATATGTTTTCTTATGCGATTGTAAACCCTAGTAACTATAACTTAAAGACGCAAGTTGAAGTGTTAGAATATTTAAAAACTTTAGGGTTTAAAGTTAACAATAATTATGTTTTAGTAAATGATATTGATTCAGCGATAGATGAAATTAATAAATATGATATTTTAAGAAAAGAGTTAAGTTATGATACTGATGGAGTAGTTATTAAAGTTAATGAATTTAACTTACAAGAAGAGTTAGGTTTTACAGTTAAACATCCAAAATGGGCCATCGCTTATAAGTTTGCTCCAGAAGAAGTATCAACTAAACTTTATGATATAACTTATCAAGTTGGAAGAACAGGTGTAATAACTCCTGTTGCGGAACTTGAACCTGTTTTAATTAGTGGTTCAGTAGTTAGTAGAGCGACACTTCATAATGAAGATTTTATAAAAAACTTAGATGTAAGAATTGGGGATTATGTTGTGGTAAGAAAAGCAGGAGAAATTATTCCTGAAGTAGTTAAAGTGTTACTAGAAGAAAGAAAAAACACAGAACCATTTGAAATGATTCATAAGTGTCCTTCTTGTTTAGAAACTATTTACCGTGATGCTGATGAGGCTGATTGGTATTGTATTAATCCTTTATGTCCTGCGCAAGCAGTTAATAAGATTATTCACTTCGCTTCTCGTGATGCGATGAATATTGATACGCTTGGCGAAAAGGTTGTTAAACAGTTATATGATGAAGGAATATTAAAAGATATTATTGATATATACAATTTAAAAAATCATTATGATGAAATGATTGATTTAGAAAGAATGGGAGAAAAGCGAGTTCAAAATTTACTTAGAGCGATTGAAGAATCTAAAACAAGATCATTAGATAGATTATTGTTTGGTTTAGGGATTAGACATGTAGGTGCGAAGATATCTAAAATATTAGTTACAAATTATCCTTCTTTAGATTTATTAAAAGAAGCGAAGAAGGAAGATTTATTAAATATCTTTGAAATTGGTGATAGTATCGCTAGTAGTGTAGTTAACTTTTTTAGTAGCGATTATGCAGAAAAATTAATTTTAAAGTTTAAAGAAATTGGTATTAATACGACCTATGAAGTTAAAAACGAAGAGATAACAGATAATCCGTTTAAGGATAAAGTGGTTGTTTTAACGGGTAAATTAGAAAAGTTTACAAGAGGCGAAGCGAAAGCTTTAATTGAATCATTGGGTGGTAATGTTACTTCAAGTGTTAGTAAAAACACAGACCTCGTTGTAGCAGGAACTGATGCCGGTAGTAAGTTAAAAGAAGCAGAAAGATTAAACATTAAAGTAGTTGATGAAGAAACATTTATAGGAATGGTAAATAATGGATAGTAAAGATTATATTATTATAAAAGGCGCAAAAGAAAATAATTTAAAAAATATTAATCTTACTTTACCTAAAAATAAACTAATCGTTATGACTGGAATTTCAGGTTCTGGGAAGTCTAGTTTAGCTTTTGACACTCTTTACCAAGAAGGTCAAAGAAGATATGTTGAATCGTTAAGCAGTTACGCGAGACAGTTTTTAGGTTCATATGAAAAACCAAATGTTGAAAAGATTGAAGGATTGAGCCCTTCGATTTCTATCGATCAACGAACAACATCTAAAAATCCGAGAAGTACAATTGGGACTAATACCGAGATTTATGACTTTTTTAGATTGCTATACGCAAGAATAGGTGTTCCTTATTCGCCAGTAACTAATGAGCCACTTACTAAACAAACAATAGAAGAGATGACAGAGATTGTATTAGAGTTAGAAGACAACACGAAAATAATGATTATTTCTCCAGTTGTTAGACATCAAAAAGGAACTCATAAAAAGTTATTAGACGAATTAAAAAAAGAAGGCTTTACAAGATTAAAAATTGATGGTGAGATTATTGATTTGGATAGCACTGTTGTTTTGGATAAAAATAAACACCATGATATATATTTAGTTATTGATAGGCTAATAATAAGAGAAGATATTCGCGCGAGACTTTATGACTCAATTGAACTTGCGAGTATAAAGTCTGGCGGGTTTGTTGATATAGAAATAATAGATGGAGAAACGCTTCATTTTTCGGAACACTATAGTGTTATTGATAGTGATTTTATTATCCCTGATTTAGAACCAAGACTCTTTTCGTTTAACTCGCCTATCGGCGCGTGTCCAGAGTGTAACGGTATCGGTAAGAAGATGAATATAAGCGAGAAATTATCAATTGATTTTGAAAAAAGCATTAATGATGGTGGAATCATCCCATATAAAAACTTTGATGAAGAAAATTTGCAAGGCCAAGCACTTGAACAAGCTTGTAAGTATTATAAGATTGATTTAAATACACCAATTAAAAATATTGATAGAAATAAGTTAGATGTATTATTTTATGGGGGTAGTGAACCTATCTATATTAAGATGATTAGTTCTAGCGGAAGGGTCTATGAAAAAGATGAAGCTTTTGAAGGCGTTTTAACCAATTTAGAAAGAAGATATAAAGAGACTTCAAGTGAATGGATTAGAGAATGGTTAGAAACGTTTATGACTGAATCTACATGTCCTTTATGCTTAGGAAAAAGATTGAATAAAGCAGCTTTAAGTGTAAGAGTTGGTGGGTTGGATATTGGCTCACTAGCAATGTTATCCGTAGAAGAGATTTTAGAGTTTATAAAAGACTTAAAGTTATCTGATAGAGAAAAGAAAATTGCTAAACCGATCTTAGAAGAAGTAGTTCAAAGACTAACGTTTTTAATGGATGTGGGATTAGAGTATTTAACACTTTCTAGAGAGACATTAACCTTATCTGGTGGCGAGGCTCAAAGGATAAGACTTGCCACAGAAGTCGGTTCAAGTTTAACAGGCGTATTATATGTGTTAGATGAACCATCTATCGGTCTTCATCAAAAAGATAATCAAAAACTAATTAATACATTAAAGAAGATGCGTGACTTAGGTAACACTTTAATAGTTGTTGAACATGATGAAGAGACGATGTTACAATCAGATTATTTAGTAGATATTGGACCAGGGGCGGGAATCCATGGCGGAGAAGTAATTGCTTATGGTACACCAGAAGAAGTGATAAAAAACAAAGAATCAATCACTGCTAAATATTTGCGAAAAGAACTTGTAATTCCTGTACCAGAAAAAAGACGCAAGATAAATAAAAAAGGATTAACGGTTATTAATGCTCGTGAAAATAACTTAAAGAACATTGACGTCTTTTTCCCATTAGGTAATTTTATTTGCGTAACTGGTGTTAGTGGTTCGGGTAAATCAAGTTTAGTTAATGAATGTTTATATAAAGGGTTATCAACAGAGATTTACAAAAGAAAAGAAGAACCAGGTTTATATGATAAAATTTTAGGAAGCGAACATATTAAAAAGATTATTGAAATATCGCAATCACCGATTGGTAGAACTCCAAGGAGTAATCCTGCAACATATACTGGACTTTTTGATCATATAAGAGATTTATATGCAGAAACTAACGAAGCTAAGGTTAGAGGATTTACTAAATCGCGTTTTTCCTTTAATATAAAAGGAGGAAGATGTGAGTCTTGTAAGGGTGATGGTGTAACGAGAGTTAGTATGTATTTTTTACCTGATGTATTTGTTAAGTGTGATGTTTGCGGGGGTAAAAGATATAATAGAGAAACGCTCCAAGCCAAATATAGAGATAAAGATATATCAGATGTACTTGATATGCGTGTTCAAGAAGCATTAGAGTTTTTTAAGAATCATCCGAAAATTGTAAAATATTTAGAAACATTAAATGATGTTGGTTTAGGTTATATTAAATTAGGTCAACCAGCACCAACATTATCAGGCGGAGAAGCTCAAAGGGTTAAACTTGCAAGCGAACTCCATAAACAAATAACATCTGAGACTTTATATATATTAGATGAACCGACAACAGGCTTACACTCTCATGATGTTAAGAAATTAATTAAAGTTATTAATAAAATAGTTGATGAAGGAGCAACAGTTATTATTATTGAACACAATTTAGATGTAATAAAAAATGCAGACTATGTAATAGATTTAGGGCCTAACGGCGGAAGTGGTGGCGGTTATATTGTGGGAGTCGGAACGCCAGAAGAATTAATGAAAATAAAAGAATCTTATACAGGAGAGTATTTAAAGAAGGTATTAAAGTAGATGGACGAAAAAGACAAAAAAGAAGAAGAGAAAAAAACTGAAGAAGAATTAAACGAAGAACTCAATTCTTTTTTAGAAGAGGAAAGAGAAAAAAACAAAAACCCTTGGCTTTTGTATTTTAATGTGGGCTTACATAAAAACTATTATATTCATCTTCTTTTAATGATTCTTGTAAATATGTTTTGTTTATCGGCTGTAATTGGTTTAATCGGTTATGGTATGTTAGAAGATATCGTGTTATATTTATTTAGTGTTATTTTATTTACATTATTGGAAATGATATTTAAACTATTAACATTTAGATATCTAACTAAAATTGTTGTTAAATCTTTTGGGGCAATTAATTTAGTTTATTTGATTCCTCTTTATTACTTTACAATTTGTTTTCTTGGTAAAGTAAGTTTTGGTGGATTTTTTAAATATATACTTATTTTTGTAAGTTTCTTATTGATAAGATTATTTGTAATGCATTATATAAAAAGAATTAGTTTTAGGGGGGAATTATGAAAGGGATTAAAGTTATAAAGTTAATCAATGATAATCAGTTAGAAATCATTGCTGGACTTGATGGGATACATGAACTAGTTACTGAGACAATGATTTCAAGGCTAGGAATTGAACTCGCTGGTTATATGGATTTTTATGATAGTAAAAGAGTTGTTTTAATGGGTTCAAAAGAAGCATCGTTTTTTAACTCTTTTGCTGAAAAGGTTCAAGAAGAAAGATTAAGAAAAATCTTAAGTTTTAAACCTCCAGCGATAGTCTTTTCTAAAAATGTTGAGATAAGCAGTTTGTTTATTCGTTTAGGTAATGAATATAAAGTGCCAATTTTAAGAAGCGATTTAAAAACGACTGCAATTAATTCAAAACTCTATAATTATTTGCAAGAGCATTTATCTTTAAGACAATCAATTCATGGTACATTATTAGATATTAATGGGATGGGGACATTAATCATTGGTGAAAGTGGTATCGGTAAAAGTGAGACAGCTTTAGAATTAATTAAAAAAGGCCATATGTTAATTAGCGATGATCGTGTTGATATCTTTCAAAAAGATGTTGGACTTCTAATGGGCGAACCACCACAAATTCTAAAAAGATATTTAGAAGTTAGAGGGATTGGAATTGTTGATGTAGTCTCAATGTTTGGGATAAGTTCGTATCGTGAATTTAAACGAATCAATCTTGTGGTAGAGTTAGAAAAATGGGAATCGTTTAATAACTATGATAGATTAGGATTGGAAAACGAAACAATCAAATATTTTGATACAGAAATACCTAAGGTAACAATCCCTGTTTCACCCGGTAGAAATATCGCCTTATTAGTTGAGGCGGCAGCATTAAATGAGAAGTTAAAAATGTTAGGATATCATGCAGCATTTAACTTAACAAGAGAAGTAGCAAGGAGCATAAAAGAAAATGAAAAAAAAGAACAAGAAAAAAAGACAAAATAATAAGAAAAAAGCCCCACAAGTAGAGGCGCAAAAAACAGAAGTTATAGTAGCAGAAAAAACATTTAAAGAAAAGTTAAAAGAACACTTTCTTAAGTACCGTCAGCCATATGTGATTGGAACTATAATGGTTGGTTGGTTTTTGCTGCTTTTAATATTTGCAACTGCAGGTAAAAAAGCACCTTATAGTAATGTTGCGTTCAAGATAGGAAGTCTTGAAATTGCATGGTATGCAGTCTTTATTTTAACGGGTGCAGTGTTTGCGATAATTTTAGCATATAGAGAAGCGTTTTTTCTTAACATGAACAGAGAACATTTAGTTGATGGCGGACTAATCGGAATCCTTGTAGGGATAATTGGAGCACGGCTTTACTACGTAATTTTCCATTCTGTAGGTGGATTTAAAGAAATTTTTAATTTGCGTGGTGGTGGACTAGCAATTCATGGTGCAGTTATAGTAGGGATTATCTATGCAATTATCTATACGAAAATTCGTAAAATGGACCTTTTTCAGATCTTAGATTTACTGGCTGTAGGTTTTTTAGTTGGTCAAATTGTAGGCCGTTGGGGAAACTTTATGAACCAAGAAGCACATGGTGGTCCAATGAGTGCAAACGCCCAACAAGTTTTAAGTGTTATATTACCTAACTTTATCTACAACAATATGATTATTGATGGAGTAGTTTATCACCCTACTTTCTTGTATGAAAGTTTATGGAATTTTGTTGGGTTGATTCTCTTGTTAATTATTAGAAGAAAACGCATATTTAAAGTTGGCGATATGATGGGTTTATATTTAATGTGGTATGGACTTGGAAGAGGCTTATTAATTGAACCGTTTAGAACTGATCCTTTACTCTTTGTTGAGAGTGCTGGAATGGGCAATATATTTAATAGAGTGAATGTTGTTTTCTCGCTAACATTATTTTTAATTGGCGGACTGCTTTATATTATCGTTAAGAATAAAATCAAACCTGATATTCCATACTATTATGATGTAGTTTTAGAAAACAAAGAAGAGGCTTTATACTTATTATCTAAAGAAGGAAGACAGAAACGTAGAGAAGAAAAAAACAAATAAAAGGAACGAAGATTAAATGACTTTTGCGAGAAGCATTAAAGAAGAGTTAGTTCATTTAAAAACGGATGATGATGAGAGGTTAGCTGAACTATCTGCTTTAATACAATTGAACGGGGAACTGATTATAAATAATGATGGGATGACGATTAAATTTAAGTCTGTTAATCATGCGATTACGAGACACTTTTTTAAGATGGTTAAAGAATTATATGATGCAGAGATGGAAATAGTCTCGCAAACAAATACATTTAACAAAAAAGAATTAAACGTTATTATTTATACTAAGGCAGAAGAGATTGCTTCTGAGATGGGTTTATTGTCTGTTGGGATGGACGAGTATGAGTTTTTAACTCCTTCAACAATTACTAAGCAAGCCTACTTAAGAGGAGCGTTTTTAGCCAGCGGTTCAATTAACGATCCAATTACAGCTAATTATCATTTAGAGATTTTTGTTAAGTCGGCAGATAGTGCTATATTTGTCCAAAGGATGTTTAATAGTTTTAATTTAAACGCTAAGATTACTAAAAGAAGAAATGGTTTTATCGTTTATTTAAAAGAAGCAGAAACGATTAGTGAGTTTTTAAAAATCATTGGAGCTTATGAGGGTGTATTTAAATTTGAAGATTTAAGAATTCAAAGAGATTTTACTAACTCAATTAATAGAGTGATGAATTGTGAGATAGCTAATGAAAAGAAAACATTAAAGGCGGCTAAAGATCAATTAAACCAAATAAAGTTTATTAAAAAGTATCGCGATATTAACTTATTAGAACCAACACTTAAGGAAATTATTGAATTAAGAGAAACTAACCCTTCGGCATCTTTAAATGAACTCTCGCTCGCTTATTATGAAAAGACTGGCGATAAGATGAGTAAGAGCGGGATTAATCACCGTCTCCAAAAGATTAGAAACTTAGCGTTTGAGATAGCGAAGAGTTTAGAGAAAATAGAATAGTATACATACTAAAATTGCACAAAATAAAAAAATTATGTATAATGATAAAGGCTAGGGGGGAGATTAATGTCTCAACAAAAAAGAAAAACTCAAAAAGGACCGAATAAAGGGCCTCAAAGAATACAACAAAGAGGAACTCAACAAAAAGAACCAATGAAGGAAGTTCCTAAAAAAGTTAGAATGATTGCGTGGATTATTATGGGCGTAATTGTTTTAGGTGTGGTTGGTGTATTATTATGGATGGAATTACGTCCTAAACCGAAAGAACCAGAACTACCAGAAAGATATGAAAACATGGCAAATATTTCTACAGCAATTTATGAGGTTATTTTAGGAGATAAGTTTTCTGATGAATTAAACGAAGATGATTTAGAAGTTTGGAATGAGATTAAAGATGATTTAGAATACAATGTATATGTATTTATATATAATCAAGATTATGAAGTATCAGAAGAAAGCGAAAATTTAGAAAGTTTAGTTAAAGAATTATATAATAAAGAAGGTAAAAACTTTACAATATTAGTTTTAAACTATCTTAAAAACGAAGGAATTACTGAACTATTAAGTGAATATAATGTTAGTTTACCAGTTAGCCCTGTCTTAGTTCACATTGAAGGAGACAAGGTAGCTTTAGGTGGAGTAGCAAAAACATATTTAACAATTTTATCTAAACTAACAAATTTAAAGGGAGCGCAATAAAATTATGGATGCGAACTTAATTAAAGATGTAGCGATAAAGACAAAAATTAAAGAAAGACAAATTGAAGAAGTATTAAAAATGTTAGATGAGGGGAATACAATTCCCTTTATTGCGAGATATCGTAAAGAGGTTACAGGCGGGTTAGATGAAGAGCAAATTCAAGCAATTCATCAAGAGTGGAGTTATAGTGTTAACTTACAAGAAAGAAAAGAAGCGGTTATTAGATTGATTGCTGAAAAGGATATGTTGACACCAGAACTTGAAAAGCAAATTAATGATGCAACAAAGCTTGTTGAAGTAGAAGACCTTTACAGACCATTTAAAGAAAAGAAAAAGACAAAGGCAACTGAAGCGATTAAAAATGGTTTAGAACCTTTAGCAGATTGGATTTTAACATTTCCAACCGAAGGTACGATTGAAGAAGAAGCAGAAAAATATTTAAACGAAAATGTTAAGACAACTAAAGATGCAATTGAAGGGGCAGGCTTTATTATTGCTGAAAGAATAAGCGATAATGCCGATTACAGAAAAGCACTTCGCGAAGAAATGTATAATAGCGGTAGTTTAGTTAGTAAAGCGAAAAAGGAAGCAAGAGAATTAGATCCTAAAGGTGTATATGATCAATATTATGATTATAGTGAATTAGTTAAAAATGCACCTCACCATCGTGTACTTGCGATTAATCGCGCTGAGAAACAAAAGGTTGTTACAGTTAAAGTTGAATTAGATACAGAAATTATGCAAGACTTTTTAGAAGCGAAAATAATAACTAACAATGAATCATATGTAAATAGTTATGTTAAAGAGTTTATTGCTGATTCAATTAAGAGATTAATTTACCCTTCTATTGAACGCGAAATTAGAAGTATGTTAACTGAAAGTGCTGAAGAAGGTGCAATCTTAATCTTTGCGGTAAATTTAGAAAATTTATTATTGCAAGCACCACTTAAAGATAAAGTTGTTTTAGGTGTGGACCCTGCGTTTAGAACAGGTTGTAAGTTAACTGTTGTTAATGAGTTAGGGACAGTTTTAGAAAAAGATGTTATTTATCCACATGAAAAGTTTATCGGTGAACAAGGTTATGAAAGAAGAATACCCGATGCGATGAAGACAGTTGTTCAACTAATTAAAAAATACAATGTTGATATTATCGCAATTGGTAATGGTACAGCTTCACGAGAAACTGAAGCGTTTATTGCTGAGACGATTAAAGATTATAAATTAGATGTTAAATATGCAATTATTGATGAGTCAGGTGCATCAGTCTATAGTGCGAGCGAGTTAGCAAGAGCTGAGTTTCCTGATTATAGTGTTGAAGAAAGAAGTGCAGTTTCAATTGCTAGACGTCTTCAAGATCCTTTATCAGAGTTAGTGAAGATTGATCCTAAGTCAATTGGTGTTGGTCAGTATCAGCATGATGTTAACGAGAAAAAACTTTCTGACCAACTTGACTTCGTAGTCATGAAGGCAGTTAATAGTGTAGGCGTTAATGTTAACACTGCAAGTGTACCACTTCTTAATTATGTTTCAGGAATCGATAAGACAGTAGCGAAAAACATTGTTGATTATAGAGAAAAAAACGGGCCATTTAAAAACAGACAACAATTATTAAAAGTTCCTAGATTAGGTGAAAAAGCTTTTGAACAATCAGCAGGTTTCTTAAGGATATTAGACGGCGATGAACCACTTGATATGACTTCAATTCACCCAGAGAGTTATGAAACAACTAAAGAAATCTTTAGACAAGCGAATTTAGGTGAAGATGCGATTGGGAAACCATCAACTAAACTTTGGATAGAATTAATGGACAGAAGAGAATTAAAAGAAAAAGTTAATGTAGACAGTTATACATTTAATGATATTTTAGATGCAATCGTTCAACCATTAAGAGACCCAAGAGATGAGTTTGATGCTCCACAATTAAGAGGAGATATCTTAAAGTTAGAAGACTTAGAAATCGGTATGGAATTAGAAGGTACAGTTAGAAATGTTGTTGATTTTGGAGCATTTGTTGACTGTGGTCTTGAACAAGACGGATTAGTACACATCTCTGAGATGAGCACAAGATTCGTCAAAGATCCAAATGAGTTTGTCTCAGTTGGTGATATTATTAAAGTTTGGGTGTTAGATGTTAATAAGAGTAAAGGTAAAATCTCTTTAACAATGATTCCGCCTAGCAAAAGATAAAAAACTATTAAATATATTGACAAAAAGAATTAAATAAGATATTATGGAGTGGCACGTTTGGAGTAGTACTCAAGAGGCTGAAGAGGCGCCCCTGCTAAGGGTGTAGATCGGTAAAACGGTGCGAGGGTTCAAATCCCTCCTACTCCGCCATTTCATAAATATCATAGTAGGCCGATTGGAGAAGCGGTTAACTCACAAGCCTTTCACGCTTGCATACAGGGGTTCGAATCCCCTATCGGTCGCCATTTAAAAGTAATAATGCTGCAGTGTTGCAGCATTTTTTCATTTTTAGAAAAAATTGAAAAATAAAAAAACACACCGAATTTTTAGTGTGTAATTTTAATAAAAATTATATATATCTTTTTTCTCATAGATATTTTTAAGTATATGGTGTAAAATAGTAGCAATTATTATAAATTATTTTTTGGTTTGCCAGGAACTTCATGATGTTTTCTTGAGCGTGGTTCATATGATTCAGAACCTGCAACTAAAACGATTGGATCATTATAATTTGCTGGTTTACCATCAATTAATCTTTGAGTACGAGTAGCGGGTTCGCCAGACTTCACGCAAATGGCAGTTAGTTTATCAACCTTTTCAGCGATTGCAAGTAGTTGTGGCATTGGGCCAAAAGGCTCACCTCTAAAGTCAGAATCAAGACCACCAATTATAACTCTTAAACCTGAGTCTGCTAAGTGTTGGGCAACATTAACGATATCATCGCTGAAGAATTGTGCCTCATCAATTACAACACAATTAGTGTCAGGTTTAATGTAGTTTAAAATTTCTTTAGGTTGGTTAATGTTGATTGATGATTGTTCGCGTTTATCATGAGAGACGATTTTTGTTTCAGAATAACGATTATCAATGGTAGGTTTAAAAACTAAAACATTTTGTTTAGCGTATTCCATACGCTTAATTCTTCTTATAATTTCTTCAGTTTTACCTGCGAACATCGGTCCGCAAATAATTTCTATCCAACCACTTGTTGTTTGCTTAGCCATAAGTTTCACACTCCTCATAAAGAGTATATATGTTTATAAAATAAAAAACAATAATTTAAAGGTAATGTGGGATATTTAAAATAATCCCAAAAAAAACACCGGAATATGATAAAATTAGTATGGTGGTATAATGAAGGTTTGTTTCATCTGTAATCCCGAAAGCGGTTCGGGAAAAATAACTTCATATTTAACATGGATAGAAGAAGAGTTTAAAAAATATGATCATGAAATTACTCTTTATAAGACCGAAAAGAAGAAAGATGCTTATCATCAAGCCCTTTTAACAAGCAGTTATGATATGGTACTTGTTGCGGGCGGAGATGGGACTTTAAATGAAGTTATTAATGGGGTTATGGAGTTAGAAAAAAAACCGGTTATTGCATATATCCCTACAGGAACAGTTAATGATGTTGGTCATTTAATCGGAATGAAAAAAAGAGTTAAGAAAACAATTAAGATTATTTTAAGAAAACCTGTAGTTAAAGAATTAGATATTTGTAAGATTAATGATAAATACTTTGTATATGTTGCGGCTGCTGGGAAGTTTACGAAAAGCAGTTATGATATAAGTAGAAAGTCTAAAAAGTATTTAGGTAGAACAGCTTATTTCTTAAGAGGTTCAAAAGAATTATTTAAAGATTATAATATTCCAATTAAAGTAACATCTAATATTAAAGTTTATGAAGAGACAAGTGCTTTAATATTAATTATGAACGGCAGAAGAATTGGTGGACTTAGTTTGTATAATTTAAACAACAAGTTAGATGATGGATTAATGTCGTTAAGAAGTTTTAAAAGAGAAAGATTTATGTTTTTAAGAGTAATGTTGTTTTTTATGACTGGTGGATTATATGATACTAGAAAAAATAGAACATTTAGAGATTCATATTTTAAAATAGAAACGAATGATGATGTTAGTTGGAACATCGATGGAGAATATATGGGTAAAGGATCAATAGAAGTAAAGGTTGTTCCTAGAGCAGTTAAGTTTATAGTAAATAAAAGAAAGTTAAAGAGAAGTTTTGTAAAAGAAAAGTAGTAAGGAGGGGTACCATGAATAAAGATTCAAAGAGACATCTAAGAAGCGAAAACATTTATCAAGTATTTTTAAGACAACATCCAAAAGATGGTACTTTTAAAAGTTTAATTTCTGATCTCCCAAGAATTAAAAGTTTGGGTATGAATTATATTTATTTAATGCCTATTCATCCAATTGGAAAAGTAAATAGAAAAGGTTTAATAGGCAGTCCATATTCTGTTTCAGATTATATGGAAATTAATCCTGAATACGGAACAATGGAAGACTTTAAAAAGTTTATGAAAAAGGCGCAAGAATTAAACTTAAAAGTAATGCTTGATATGGTCTTTCATCACACGAGTCATGATGCAGTTTTATATCAAAAACACCCTGATTGGTATTATAAGGAAAACGGCTTACCTACAAGAAAAGTATATGATTGTCAAGACATTATAGATTTAGATTTTAGAAATGAAGATTTGCATGAGTATTTGATTGATGTTTTACTTTTTTGGACAGGTTTAGGAGTTGCAGGTTTTAGGTTTGGTTCTGCTTCATTAATACCGATTTCGTTTTGGAAAAAAGCGAAAGAAAAAGTGCTCGCAAAACACCCTAATGTTTTATTTTTAGGAGAATCATCACATCTTAAATTTATTAAAGAAAAAAGAGATGAAGGTTATTTAGTTTTAAGTGATGGAGAGTTATATGAAGTGTTTGATATTTTATATGATTATGATGTTTATACTGAGTATAACAATTATTTAAAAGACTATTCTAAATTAAACATTTGGCTAACAGCTATTAATAATCAAGAATCACTCTACCCAAAAGATTATGTTAAGTTAAGATTTTTAGAAAACCATGATATAAATAGAGTGGCAAGTTATATTGATGACGAAAATAGACTTTTGAATTTAACAGCGATGTTAGGTTATTTAAAAGGGGCAATGATGATTTTTGCTGGGCAAGAATATAAAGTAAAAAAGAGGCCATCGCTTTTTGAAATTGATAGAATTAAATTTTTAGAAGAAGAAAAAGAAATATATGATTTAATCCATAAGATGAGTCATATTAGAAAAGACGAGTTATTTCAAACAGGAGTGTTTAGAGTTCATCTTCAAGATAAAGAAGTAGCGGTATTTAGTTACGAGAATGAGATGTCAATTGCTTATGGGATATTTAATTTAGGTAGTGTTCAAGGCGAGATTGATTTAAATTTAAAGGATGGAATCTATCAAAATATTTTATATCCTAACCAAGTAAAAATTAGCGAAGGCAAATTACAATTGGCAGATAAACCGATGATTTTATTTGCGATGAAAAGATTAATTTAAGTGAGATTTTGTAAAAAAATTAATAATGTTGTTCACTTGATTATGTTAGAGCCATTACTTATAATGGGAATGTGGAAATTTCGAAAAAAAAATAATTTAAAGGAGCGAGAAAAATGATTAGACAAATTAAGAAACGCGACGGTAGGCTGCAAAAGTTTGATCCATCAAAAATAGCGGTTGCGATTAACAAAGCTTTTGGTGGGACAAAAAACGTTGAGTCATTCACTTACGCGATGCACATAACTGAAAAATTAAACAAATTAGAAGTAGATGTTATTGATATTGAGGATGTACAGGATGAAGTTGAAAAATATTTAATGACTGTTGATCCAGAAGTAGCGAAAAAATACATCTTATATCGCCGTGACAGAGAAAGAATGCGTCACGCGAAAGAAACAGTGTTTAATTATAAAAAGACAGTTGAGGACTATTTAAAGATTGAAGACTGGCGAGTTAAAGAAAACTCAACAGTTAACTATTCGCTTGGCGGATTAATCTTAAACAACTCTGGAGCAATTACTGCTAACTATTGGTTATCAGAAGTATATGATGAAGAAATAGCTGAAGCACATCGCCGTGCTGATATTCATATTCATGATTTATCAATGTTATCAGCTTATTGTGCTGGTTGGGATTTAGAACAAGTTATTAAAGAGGGCGTTGGTGGAGTTGAAGGCAAGATTACTTCAAAACCAGCAAAGCATTTATCAACATTGTCTAATCAATTAGTTAACTTTTTAGGTATTATGCAAAATGAATGGGCAGGCGCGCAAGCATTCTCATCATTTGATACTTATTTAGCTCCTTTTGTAAAAGTTGATAATTTAAGTTATGAAGAAGTTAAACAAGCAATCCAATCATTCGTGTTTGGAGTAAACACACCGAGCCGCTGGGGTTGTCAGGCTCCGTTTTCTAACATCACACTAGACTGGACTGTACCAGCAGACTTAGCTGAAAGACCAGCATTAGTTGGTGGAGAAGAGATGGACTTCTTATATAAAGATTGTCAAAAAGAAATGGATATGGTTAATAAAGCATTCTTAGAAGTAATGATTGAAGGGGATGCTAATGGTAGAGGATTCCAATATCCAATTCCAACATATTCAATTACTAGTGAATTTGATTGGTCAGAGACTGAAAACAATAAATTATTATTTGAAATGACAGCTAAATATGGAACACCTTATTTTTCTAACTATATCAATTCTGATATGGAACCATCAGATGTTAGATCAATGTGCTGCCGTTTACGTTTAGACTTAAGAGAATTAAGAAAGAAATCAGGCGGATACTTTGGTGCAGGTTCTAATACGGGTTCAATCGGTGTTGTAACAATCAACTTACCAAGAATTGCATACTTAGCAACAGATGAAGAAGATTTCTATAAACGTTTAGGTCATTTAATGGATATTTCAGCGCGTTCACTTAAATTAAAACGCGATGTTGTAACACAATTATTAGAGGCGGGATTATATCCTTATACTAAACGTTATTTAGGACACTTTAATAATCACTTTTCAACAATCGGTTTAATCGGTATGAACGAAGCAGGCTTAAACGCTTGTTGGTTAAAGAAAGATTTAACACACATCGAAACACAAGATTTTGCTGAAGATGTCTTAAACTTTATGAGAGAAAGATTATCAGACTATCAAGAATTATATGGAGACTTATATAACTTAGAAGCAACTCCAGCTGAATCTACAACATATCGTTTAGCTAAGCATGACCGTGCAAGATATAGTGATATTATTACAGCTTCAGAATTTGGAGATGTACCATATTACACTAACTCTTCACACTTACCAGTTAGTTATACTGATTCAGTATCAAAAGCACTTCAAATCCAAGATAGATTACAAGTGTTATATACATCAGGAACAGTATTCCATGCGTTTTTAGGTCAAAAACTTCAAAGCTGGCAAGCAGCGATGAATGTAGTTAGAAGAATTGCTGAAAACTTTAAGTTACCATATTTCACATTATCTCCAACATATTCTATTTGTCCAGAACACGGATATATTACAGGAGAAGAACCAAAATGCTTAAAGTGTGGAGCGGAAACAGAAGTGTATTCAAGAATTACAGGTTACTATAGACCACTTAAAAACTGGAACGATGGTAAACAAAAAGAATATGCAGATAGAAAAGAATATGTAATTAGTGGTCATGGCGTTGTTGAAGATGCATTAGCAGAAGTAGATCAAGGATTAAAGTTAAGTGATTTAAAAGATGTTAAACTATTATTATTCACTACACACACTTGTCCAAACTGCGATATGATAAAAGAGTTCTTACAAAAAGAAAAAGTAGAATACGATATAATCGTTGCTGATGAAAATACGGAACTAACTACTAAATATAATATTAAACAAGTTCCAACATTAGTAGTTGAATCAAAAGACAGTGTAGAAAAATATAATAACTTTTCTAACATTATAAGTTTTATAAATAACTAATAAATAATTAACTAAAAATAAAAGTGGCATATAAATGCCTCTTTTAGTATCTAGGGGCTAATATGATAACTAAAATTAGAAAACGTGATGGACGTTATGTAAAATTTAATGAAGATAAAATAACAGAAGCTATTCAAAAAGCTATTTTAGCCGTGGATGCAGAAGTCACGTTAAATAAAGTTTATGAAATGACAAAAGAGGTTGTGAAAATAGTAGAAGCTGAAACCCCAGAAGGTAGAATTCCAACAGTTGAAAATGTCCAAGATATTGTTGAAAAAGTGTTGATGAATTCAAAGTTAACAGAAGTAGCGAAAGCTTATATTTTATACCGCGAAGAAAGAAGTAAAGTTCGTGAACAAAAATCTAAATTAATGAAGACGTTTCAAGCGATAGAATTAGATAAAAAAACAGTCTCTAACTTCTTATCAAGAAGAGATGTTTTTCACTATGAAAATCCAACGAAATCAATACTCGCTTATGGACGCGAAGGTGCGAAAGAATACAACAAGATGTTTATGGTTGATAATGAGTATATTAAGTTGCATGAAGAAGGCGATATATTTATTAAAGAAATAGAATACTATACAGCCTCTTTTAACACTCTTCAATTAGACAGCGCTAAATGTGTAGAAAACCGCACACTTAAAGGAAATATCATAGCTAAAAACTTAAAAACAATCGATGATTATTTAATGTGTTTAACGTATATAATTGCGAAGGCTGAAGATGATTTATATGGTGGAGTTTCGATTTCTGATTTTGATTATTTACTTGCAAAAGCAGTTGAAAAAAACCATTTAGAGATTTATTTAAGTAATGTTAAAAAATACTTATTAGTAAATAAAACAAATTATCATTTTGAAGATGTGAAGAGTATAGAAAACATTGATGAAATTTTAACTAGTTTAGGGATAGAAAAAGAGATAGTTAGAAACTTAAAAAAACTTGCTGAAAACGAGTTAGAAGAAAATCTTTTTAATGCTCTATCAAAGTTTTTGTTGAACATTAAAATGATGCCTACGAAAAACCAATGCGGAATCATTAATGCCTCTATTGCTTATGGGACAGATGAAAGTGTATATGGACGATTAGTAACTAAAAATATTTTACTTGCAACTTTAAAAGGTTTAGAAGGACATTTATATACTACACCTGTTCAAATCTTTAAAGTAAAAGAAGGGATTAATTATAATAAGGAAGATAAAAATTATGATCTCTTTCAATTAGCGATTAAAACACAAAGTTTAAAGATGTATCCTAACTTTATGTTTTTAGATGCTGAAAGTAATAAAATAAAAGGAGTTAATAATGTTCGCGAATTAACTTATGGTGCAACTAGAAATAGAACTATAAATAATAAAACATCATTAGGTAAAGGAAGTATTAGTGAAACTGTGATTAATTTACCTAGGGTAGCGTTAAGTTCAAATAATATTGATGAGTTTTATGAAAACTTAAAAAATATTTTAAATAAAGTAGTTAACCAACAATTAGAAAGATTTAATCTTTTAAGCAATTTAAGAGCTGTCCACTTACCGTTTTTAATGATTGATAAAGCGTGGGCAGGTTCGGATAACTTAAAGACTAATGATAGTATAAGAGAAGTTATTAAAAATGGTTCGCTTGATGTAGGGTTTGTTGGTTTAGCTGAAGCGCTTGTGGCGTTATGTGGTAATCATCATGGTGAAAATAATGAGGCAGAAAAGTTAGGTTTAGAAATAATTAAGTTTATGAACAAGCATTTAAGCGAAGCATCAGACAAACATCAACTTAACTTTCAACTAATCGCATCTTCAAAAGTAGATCTGCTTGAAAATTTCGTTTTAAAAGATCAAAGAAAATATGGAATTATTAAACATGTTACTGATAAATCATTTTATACTGATTCATTTCATATCCCTTCTAATTTTAAGATAAAAGTTGAAGATAAGATTAAAATTGAAGCGAAGTATCACTCTTTAGTTTCTGGTGGGCATATTACATATGTAGAGTTAGGTGGTAGGCAAGAAGATAAAGAATCTGCAATTTTAACTATCTTACAACTGATGAAAAAATATGGAATAGGTTATGGAGCAATTAATCATCATTTAGATTTTGATGCAGAGTGTGGGTTTTTAGGGAAAATAGAAGAAGGCAAGTGTCCAAGTTGTGGAAGAAAAGAATCAAGTTTAAAACCATTCTTTAATTACCGGCGTATTAATGATTTATTAATAGCGCCAATTAATTTGGAGATGATTGAACACGAAGAAGTAGACTTAAGGGTTACTAATATTAATAATGTTATTCGTATCTCAGGCGTTGTTAATGATTCAATTGTTGATGGACCAGGAATGAGATTTGTAGTATTTACGCAAGGCTGCCTATATGCTTGTCCAGGGTGTCATAATCCTGAAACATGGGACTTAGAAGGCGGATATTTAGTTGAGTTAGATGATATTGCAAGAATGTGGAAAGATAATCCATTAATTGAAGGTATTACGATGAGTGGCGGAGATCCGCTCTTACAACCAGAAAAAACACTATATCTTATCAAAAAGGCGAAAGAAGAAAATCTATCGGTCGTAATATATAGTGGTAGTTATTACGAAGAATTAGTTAATAAAAATGATCCGCTCATTAATCAAATATTGGAACTATCTGATATTTTAATTGATGGACCATTTGAGATAGATAAATTAAATTTAGAATTGCCATATCGCGGCAGTGAAAATCAAAGAGTTATTGATTTAAAAGAGACAAGAAGTAGCGGTAAAGTAAAGATGTATAAGTAAAAAGGCTTGAAATCAATTAAACATTGAATCAAGCCTTTTATTTAGGTTTATAAAAATATAGTCATATATACAGGCAAATAAATAATGTTATTTTTTATAGTTAAATCTTTTGTGTGAATTAAATATTTGTTGCCTAATTTATTATTAAATTTGTTAGTAAATTTATTTAATGAAGAAATAGTGTAGTTTTTACCAGATTTCACTTCAATTGGAGAAATTTTAGCAGGGTTTTTAAAATCTCTTATTAAAAAATCAATTTCCATTGTGTTTTGACTTGATTTTTTATCATATCTAGAATAAAAGTATAATTTTTTGCCTTTTGCTACTAACATTTGTGCAACTATATTTTCAAAAATCATACCATTGTTAATTGATAGTTTATCTGTTATTATTTTCTTAGAAATTTCTGCTGACATTTCGCTTTCTTCATCAAAAGCGTGACTTAATAATAAACCAGTATCGCCCATATACATTTTTAAGGTTAATCTATCTTTGTATAGAGATAAGCCTACATTAGGATCTGTTGCATTATAACACGGGTTGGTTATCATTGCTTTGTTAAGCCACATGAAAGCATCTTCATAATCTCTAAAACGAGCAGATTTTTCAATTGAGTTAAGAGTAAATTTTTTCTCGTGTTTAGAAAGTTGACTAGGAATTTCATCAAAGATACTTAAAACTTTATGCTCATAGCCATTTGCATATTTAGCAATATCATTTCGGTAAAGCGTCAAAATATCTCGTTTAATTCTATCAACATTGTTATAGTCGTTGGTATTAATATATTCTAAAACTGCTTGTGGCATTCCGCCTATCAATATATATGTTCTAAATAGTTTCATTATTGTTGAGTGTAGTTCTTTTAATGGTTTTAATTCATTAAAATGTTTTTTTATTATAGCGAACAACTCTTCTTTTTCTAAAGCCCAACAAAATTCTTCAAAATCAAGTGGGTACATTTTTATGGTTCTTTCTTCAGATGGAATTAGTATATCTTTTACATTTCTTTTTAAACCTAATAGAGAACCAGTTTGAATATAATCATAGCGATTATCGTAAACTAAATGTTTAATTAGTTGCCTTGCTTCAGGAAACAGCTGAACTTCATCAAAAATAATTAAAGAATCTCTTTCATATAATGTTACACCACTTATTGCTGACAATAAAAAGAAAAACTCATCTAAGTTAGATGCGTATTTATTAAATAGTGATTTAATTTCATCGCTTGCAATACTAAAATCAATAAATATAAACGATTTATACTCGTTTTTTGCAAATTCTTTAACGACTGTTGTTTTTCCAACGCGTCTAGCACCTTCAATTAATAGCGCGGATTTACCATTTTCTTTTTTCCAATTAACTAAAGTATCATAAATTTTCCTTTTTAGAAGCATAAAAACAACCTCCTCTAATTATATTATACACGAATCCCAAGATTTTAAAAGGGTAAAAATACACGAATCCCAACTTTTTGAAGAAGGCTTTTTGCACGTTTCCCAGGTTTTTGATTATAAATTGCCAATTTTATTAATTAATGATCATTCTAAAACATCAAATGGTGGTGCTATAGTATTTAAGGATAATCAAATCTTAAAACAATTAAAGATGGGAACAGTTGGAGTTTTAACGTATAATATAAACAAATAGGAGGTTATTTTTATGTTAAAGAGAATGTTAGGCAAAAAGGTAAGTATAAGAGTTGCGAACTGTGCAAACAATGGTGACCCGCGCACATACAGAGGTGTGTTAGTCGAAGTTGGTGAAGATTTTTGTATATTACAATTAATGGAATATGCAAATGCTGAAAGAATATTAATATCGCTAAAATACATAATAATGGTTGAAGAAGTTAGTAATATATAACTAATAAAAAACGAGAGTAAAAAACATGACAAAAATTAAGAACTCGCTTAAAACAATTAATTATAAGATGTTTTTTGCATTGTTAATGTTTGGGTTGATTCCAACATTGTACATGACTGTTAGAATTTATTTAATTGGTCAATTGCCGAACACATATAGTTTTTCTATCGCTGGTCAACTTCAATGGGTAAGCCTTTTTTATGAAGTGCTTCAAGAGGCATTAATATTGCCCTTGTTTTATTTTATTGGGGCAGTTTTAACAAATCGCGAAGCTTTAATTAATAGAATTAGAAGCGGTCTACTTTTTACGTTTATTGCATATACGACCCTTTCTTTTCTAATAATTTTATTTGCCAGACCTTTAGTTGTATTTATGGCGCAAGATAGTTCAATAGTTACAGAAACGGTTAATTATATAAGATTAGAAACAATCTCAATGATTTTTTCTACTTTAGTTAAATATTTAATAGTTGTTCTAGTCACATTAAAACGAGATAAAAACCTATATATTTTATTGATAGTTCAATTAGTATTAACAATAATTTTTGACTTTTTCTGTATGTCAACATATAGTTTTTCATTGAATTTAGGTGTTAATGGTATGCCGATAACTAATATGATTGTTAATCTACTATCATTTGTTGTATTAATAGTAATACTTTATAAAAATGATTTGCCAATATTTAATTCGTTTAAATTGGATTTTTCTTGGTTTAAAGAATTATTTAAAAAAGGTGGATTATCAGGGTTAGAAAGTTTAATAAGAAATGTAGCTTTTATGTTGATGATAGTCAGGATGGTTAATGTTGTAGGTGAACAAGGAACATTTTGGGTAGCAAATAATTTTATTTGGGGTTGGCTTTTATTGCCAGTTTTACAATTAGGCGAATTAATTAAATCTGATTGTGCGGAAGAAAAATTTATAGCAGTTAAAAATAAAAGTCTTGGATATTTCAACCTAACTCTTATCTTCATAATTCTTTGGGGAGTAACGCTTCCTTTATGGGAGCCGTTTATGAAACATGTCTTACAAATTTCTAATTATAAAGATGTTTTATATATAGTTTTAATTAGTGTTGGATTTTATGTATTGTTTGCGATAAATAATGTAGTTGATAGTATTTTTTATGGTTTAGGCAAAATAAATTTAATGTTGCTTCAATCAATAGTTGTAAACTCCATTTATTACGGAACAGCCTTTATTTTATTTCAATTAGGCGTATTCCAACCTAACCTTACATTAATAGCGTTAATGTTCGCTATTGGAACAGCGTTTGACAGCATTTTAACAATGGTTCTTTACTTCATTATGTTAAAAAAAGAAAATATTAACATTTTTGATTTTGAGATAGCAATGTGAAAATATTTGTAGTTGTAAATATTAATAGCGGAAAAAGTTTTGCTGCAAACAGATTAAAAAGCAAGTTAATCAACGATTTTTAATGGTTAATTTGCAAAAAAGAAGAAAAAGTGCAAATTAACTTGCTAAAAACATAGTTTAATTTGCACTTTTATTATATTTGGTTATAGTTGAGTTTATTCTTGAATTTGTGTTAGAGCGCCGATGAAGATAGGTAGATTCGTTTCATTATCAAGTATCATATATACGAAAGGTCTATCTAACTTAACATAATGACATAACGGATCAATGCTTGTAGTCTCTACTCCAATGCCTGTGACAGCGGCAGCTTTAGTGCCTTCTTCATCAACTTCAATAAATGTTTTGTGTAAAACTGTGCCGATGTGGAGATTATTACCTACAAGTTCTGCCATATTCTTAAAGTTTGCTGATAAAGGATTAAATGCTGTTGGCATACCCATATCTGTTAGCATTTTATTCATTGTTATTGAGTAATCATAACTAAATTTAGGAATAGCAGCATAGACCATTGCATCTTCTACATTGTTTAAAATGTTAGATAGTGATTCAGTAGTTAGTGAATTAATAAAATCATAAATATCTACATCCATGTTAGGAAGAAGTGCTGCAAAACTATATTTATTATCTTTGTAAGGCTTAATGAAGCCTTGAGCAGTAGGACAAGATAAATATTTTAATTCTCGAGAATTCATCATTTCAACGGCTTGTCGTATGTTAAGGATATTAGTAAATTCATCATCAGATATTTGATTACTAGTATACTTTTCTTCCCACTTAGAATTAAATACTAACGCATTAATTAAATAAAGCATAGCGTCAGGAGAAATGGAGTCTAATATTTTATCGATCATTCCATCTGTGTTTTTATTAACCCACTTATTAATATCTTTTAAAGTAGTATCGTTAAACGGTGATTTATATAGTTCGGCATTATAATAGTTCACTGTGGTTTGCAGGAATGTTGGTTTTACATAAAGTCCATTCATTTCACGATACCAAATAGAATTGGCGATTTTGAGTTTGTATTGGTCGCTTGACGGTAGTGAGTTAACATAAGCGTAAAGATACTCATTTAAGTCTTCGATTGTAATTCCACCACCTAATAATGCTTCCATTTCCGTTTTTGTTTGTCCATCAGCACCATTAGCAGTCATTGATAACGCAAGAAGAATTGATAGAGGTGAGATTAAGACGTTCTCTTTTTCTTCTACGCTTTCATTAACGCTCGCTTTAAACAACTTTAATGCTAAATCTAATTGAGCATCAATGAAAATTTGATCAGCTGCTTTACCAGCTACTTTTTGAGAGGTAACTCCATCTAAGAGATTTTCTGCTTGGATAGTTATGTTTGAAACAGGTTTACAACTTGTTAGAGTAAAGATAACTCCTAACACCAGTAAAAATATAGTAATTATTTGAAATTTCTTTTTCATATTTTTCAACTCCTTTACTAATAATACGAATAATATATCGGTTTTGTCCGCTTCTAACATATATTTCTTGGCCTGTATAAAGTAAAATTACAGGATTTGTTTCAGCAAGCGATACTTCAATAGTATAAGTGTTTCCTGCTTCTGTTTCAGTAACATCGTTTCCTTCAGCATCTTTAATACTTAAGATAGTTACTGAAAAATCAGCACCATATAAGTAAACTTGTGCAGCACCACCAATAGTTAATTGAGCAGGTGCATCTTCAGGTACATTTATAGTTGCTGCAAAGTTATTTGAAAGATCAAATTCATTTTTTATATACATGAAACGGAAATTTTCCATTTGTTCTTTTGTAACGCCGCTAAATAAAGCATCAACAGTTTCACCTTTATTTGCTTGTGTAACAGTTAAGTTGTTTACTATTAGTCCAATTGGAGTTACTTCAATGTCTTCTTTGTGGTTATAGAGCATATCATCTACATGTAAAGTTCCTAGAAGAACTTTCATCACAACAACTACTCCACGACCAGAGATAAAGAAAGTATCTATTTCTTGAAGTAATAGTTTTTCTTCATAAACAGCAGTTAATGTAAGTGCTTCTTCAATTACGTAAGTCATACTATCAAAAGTTTCACCCGCTAATTGCCATTCAGCAAATTTCATTTTATCATCTAATAATTCAGGCCCAGCAAGTTCTCCGATTGTTGTACCATAACTAATAGAAAGTGGTGCAAGTGGAGCGCCAATTTCGCCAACATCAAGTGTTACAGCGATCTTTTCAGGTTCAAAAGTTACTTCAATAGTTAAGCCAACAACTACTGTAATAGTTAATTTATTATCAACTAAAGCAGCCTTTCTTTTGAATTAATTAATAAAGAGGCTAATTCTTTATGTTCAGGAACTGTAACTAGTAATTCTATTTCTGTATTAGCTTCTAAGTCTGCAGGGTCTAATGTAGCATCTGTTAAACTTATGCCTTCAGGTAATTCTACACTTACTCTTGCGTTTTCGTATACTACTTCAATAACCATATCTTCAGCAACTGTGATAGTAATCTTATTGTCAACTAAATCAGTCTTTCTTTTTCATCACCACAAGCAGCCATTAGCAGAAGAGTTAATGAACTCATTATAACTAATGCTAATTTAAAAATCCTTTTCACAATAAAACCTCCAATTTAAATTTAAATTTGTTAAAATTGCATAATAGACAAATCACAAGATAATTATACTCTTCAAAAAAACTTTAAGCAATTAAATAGGTTATATCATAATTTTATAAAATTTATCTCTTTTATAGGAAATAATTAATTCTCGTCTCCCATTAGCCATCTAGCTAAATCGAATATTTTTACACCATCTTTTATTGTCATTGGGTATGTTGTATTTGCTAAGATGATTTTAGGATAGGCATCTTTTATAGAAATTAGAGGGGCAAGTTCTCTTTTTAGTGTTTCCTCTCTACTTATATTATCTGATACTTGAATATAGATTTTTTCACTACCTTTAAGTGCTATAAAATCTATTTCTTTTTCATAAAGTTTGCCAACATATACATCATATCCACGTCTTAATAATTCGATTGCTACTATATTTTCATAAGCTCTTCCGTAATCCATATTTCTAACCCCTAACATAGAATAACGGAAAGATAAATCAGATAAATAATACTTGTCGTTTATTTCTAAATGTTTTTTCCCTCTAATATCGTATCTTTTTACTTTATAAAACATAAAAGCATTGCATAAATATTTGATGTAATTTCCAATAGTTACATGATTTGTTTTAATTTTTTTGTTATTAAATATGTTAGATATATTATTAGCAGTTGTAAGATTGGATATGTTATCCATTAAAAATTCTGTTAGTGTATCTAATAGTGAAATATCTTCAATATTATATCTATCAACCAAATCTCTTTTAATTAAAGATGTATACACATTTTTTATATATGCATTAGAATCTTCTTCGTTTTCATATAGATATGAACCTGCTAATCCTCCCGCTTTTAAGTAATTTTCTAAATGATTAGAAAAATTATCCTTTATATCAAAATATTCTAAGTATTCCTTAAATGAAAAAGGGAAAATCGGAATTTCTATAAATCTTCCGGTAAATAACGTAGACAAATCTGAACTTAATAAAAAAGCGTTAGATCCGGTCAAGTAAATATCATATTTTTTACTATTATGAAGACTATTAACAGCAATCTCAAATTTATGACAAAGTTGCACTTCGTCAATCATCAAAACATTTTTTGTATTAGGCTTGTAATTGTTTTCGACATATGAATATAAACTTTTGTAATCTTTTATATCATCATATTTTAAATTACCATAATCAATTTCTATTAAATTTGTTTCTGGTTCAGTTTCTTTAATGTGTTTTAAATACGCCCTCATAAGCTCAGACTTACCAGATCTTCTAATACCAGTTATAATTTTAATATCTGGAGTATTTCTAACTCTTTTAATTCTATCTAGATATAAAGTTCTTTCGATAAGCTTCATAACCATACCTCACTTTCAAGAAAACAAAAATATTGTTATCTCGAAAGTATTATACTTTAGACTTTCAACTTTTGCAAGTTTTTTAAATCTTGAAAGTCAATATTGTTCTAATTTTATAGGTATTAACACATCTAATTGAATAATGAATTCAGTGGTCCGCATTTTTAGGACAACTGACCTCAATATACTTATACATTCAACCGCAATTCCTTGTTTTTCATGGATTTTATTCCAGATTTTTCAGATTTGTTAATTTCTACATTAGAATATCTCGACTTAAACTAAATTTTTATAGTTCTTTTCTATAAAAAAAATAGCTCGACGAGCTATTTACTAACCAAATATTTAAATGGCAGGCCCAGCTGGATTCGAACCAACGAGTGACGGAGTCAAAGTCCGTTGCCTTACCGCTTGGCTATGGGCCTAGATTTAATTTGGGGCGGCCAAAGGGACTCGAACCCTCGAATGCTGGAGCCACAATCCAGTGTGTTAACCACTTCACCATGACCGCCGTGTGCCTGTAAACTATTATACAATAAATTTTTTTTATGTAAAGGAAAATTATTGGTATGTTATTTCATAAAACCTTTTTTTAGTGGTAAAAGATTAGAGATTTTGATATTATAATAATGGTCGAAAAGAGGAATGAGTAATGAAAATACTATTAAAGGTGTTTTTTGTAGGCTTTTTAATCTTTATGGGGATGCAGTTATATTCTTGTGCGAGTAGAAGAGCGTATGAAAGAGAATTAATTAAACAAGGTAATGTTGCGCATCAAGAAGGCGATTTTTCGTTGTTTAAGGAGATTTTTGAATATTATAAGGATGAACCTCATGTTGAAGGTTCATTTACGCTAGAAAACGCTGATAATCGTCATAATATTGAAAATAAAACGATTAAGTTTGATTTGGTCGTTTTTCTGCAAGCGGAAAAGGGTAAAAACCACCTGACGGTTATTTTAACTAATTTAGAGATGGAAAGGCCTGATTACACTTTAAGGACTGTGCTTAAAAAGGATGGCGGAGATAAAGTTTTAGAAGAGCGTTTGGTAAGGCTCAGTAAACACAATTGGTATATACAGTATTTTGAGTTTGATTGTAATACGATTGATGAACTGATAATAACTCATACAGGTATTACTAGTATTGAACCAATTGTTTTATATAGTTCAAAAGAGAATCCAGCGTTTAGTGAACATTTTTTAGCTAAACCAGAAGATGATATGGTACAGGCAATTAAAGATAATAGATTAGAAGAAAACGGAATAGTTAAAAGGGCTAAAGATCCTTTTCAAGGTAAAGGAGCATCTGTTTTAATAGTGTTAGCTATTTATACGCTTTTTGCGGGATTATTAATGTATGCAGTTTTATTTACTAAAAAGGGAATTAGAAAACCTATTAAAAAAGAAGAACTCAGTAAAGATTTAAAAGAAGAAGTTAAAGAAGAAAACAAGAAAGAAGAAGCTTAAAAGGGGAATTTAAATGAAAATATTTGGTAAAGTAATTTTAGGTATAGTTGCAGTATTTTTTGGGATGATGATATTTAATTATTTAAATAGCATTGGAGTTCATAAGGCTGTAGGCGAACAAGGAGATGTTGCCTATTTAAATAATGATTTTTCATTTTTTAAAGATAGATTTGAATATCATCAAGATACACCGCTGCTTGAAAAACATGTTGAGTTTATGTTAGATGATGAGTATATAGAAAGAAAAGAGTTAGGTGAAGTAGAAGACAAAACTGTTAAATTTGATTTATATATGTATCATTCAGCTAATGTAAGTAAAGATAAAGGTAATTATTTAACAGTTTTAGTAAAGGATTTAATCGTTCCAAAAGAATTAGAAGAAGCCCCATATTTAGAAACTATATTTAAATATAACGCTTATAGACCTAGAAAAAATGAAGCAATCAATATTGTAAAAATAGGTAAAGAAAACTGGTATTTACAGTGGATTAAAATAACATTAGATAATATTAATAGTTTTATGTTAATTCACGATGATTTATTATTGTATGAACATGATTTAACAGAACCATTTTTAAGAGCGGAAGATCATGACCTTATTCATAAAATAGAGAAAAAAGATGCCGCTTACTGTGTTGTAGAAGGTTTAAGTGAAGGTGAAGAAGAACTAACAATGGCTGATAGAGAGTCAACAGAAGGGTTAGAATTAAAAGAATATTTAATTGATTTTAAACTCCGCCTAGACGGGAACTTAAGCAAAAAAGAAGAATTATACTTAAGCGGAGAGTTTAATGATTGGGCGATAGCTGATGAAAGATATAAACTAACAAAAAATAGTGAAGAAGTCTTTAGCACTAAAATCAATTATGATTCATACTATGATGAGGTCTATTACACTATCACAACCAAAGATGGTAGATGTGCATTGGATAGTGAAGGTAATGTTAAATACTACAAATATGAATTTTTAAACAAAGATTCTACAATGGCTGATTATGACATAGTTAAATCAGGCATTGTTAAATTTAACAAATACGATTATTATAAATGGATAGGCATTAGCGTATACGTTTTAATTATCGGTAGCATCATCACAACAATCTATCTAGTAAAAGCACACAAAGAAAGAAAAGAAAACGTATATACTAGCTTCGCAGACACTAAACAAGAAAAAGAAACAGAAGATAGTAGTAAAGAGTTGTAAAAAGAGGAAACATGTGTTAATATTTTTAATGCATGTTATGCGGGGACATGGTGTCAACGGCAGCACAACGGTCTCCAAAACCGTTGGTCCGGGTTCGAATCCTGGTGTCCCTGCCATTAAAAAATTAACGCCTTTCGGTTGAAGGGCGTTTTTCTATTTAAGTGTTCTTCCGTAATGAGGTACGGTTTATAAAAGTTTATAGGATACGAAATATTAGTGCAACCGCCTTCAATAACACGCAAAACTTAATGAACTTTACAGTAAGCGCAACGAACACTAAATTTAAAGCAGTCAATGGAGTGTTATACTCAAAAGATGGTGAAAAATTAGTTCACTTACCTGCTGGTAGAACAGGCACTTATAAAGTTAAAGAAGGTACGAAGACAATAGGAGAAAATGCAATTTACCTACCAAACATAGATAAGTTAATTTTACCTAATAGTTTAAAAACTATAAATTACTCCGGTATTCGTATTAAAGACATGGAGTACCTCGTTATTCCTGCAAGTGTTACTCATATTATAAGTCGTGGTATTATAGATGATGATGAATATTCTCCACTTGACTTGAAAGTTTATGTTAACTTAACGGCTGCTCCAGCGACATGGGAAGATATGTGGGCTTTTGATATTGACGAAATCCATTATTTACCAAGTTGGGAATATGATGCTAACGGAGATCCAGTCTTAAAGCCATAACAAAGGTTTAAAAGTAAAAATTTAATTTAATGAACACCCCTAGAGTAATAAACTTTGGGGGTGTTTTTTATAAGCTATTTCAAAATCTCACGGAATGTATTGGTTGTGTCTATAACTCACTTGAAGATTAAATTATAGTAAATAAAAAAAGAAACAAAAAAAAATAAAAGTAATTTTTAGCCCTTCTATTTATATATTAAATAGAGGTGATAAAATGAAAAAAACAGTAATGTTATTATTGGTGGTTTCTTTTTCTTTATTGTTTGGTAGTTTTAAAGTAAAAGGAGAAGGCCCATATATTGTTGAGAACTTATTAAATCTTAGTAATATAATAATTAGCCCAATGCCTGATTCGACAGGGGCCCCATATTATATTAGTAGTATTGAGCCAATTGAATTACAACAAGGGAAAGTTTATACTTTTATAATAGGTGCAACATACTTTGATGATAGAGGATATGATCATCCCCTTTTTTATTATACGCTTTGTTATACATTAAGCGATTATGAGACAGGTGAATGTATAGAATATGAAAGTGATTATACGATTAGGAGTGATTATGCGTATCACGAAATTGAAATGGTGCATCCTTGGCTTGAATTTAAAGTAGTTATGATTGATTTTATGCCTGATACACCGAATCAAGATATAATGTTGATAGAAGGAAACATTGATAAGTTTAATGGCGATTTTACAAATTATAAAACAGAGTATAACACACAAAACTGGGTTTATTTGAAAGATTATGACGATAATCTTAGTGTTAGTGATATTATTAGTTCTATTAGTGTTTTAGATAGTGAAACGACAACTTTTAATGTTATTGTAGATGAATATACAATGAATCAAAATGTGTTGGGTGAATCTAATATTATCCTAATGGCAAAAAACACGAGCAACAATAAATTCTTTTTAAGGATAATAGTTAATACAGTTGATATTGCTCCACCAGTCTTTACTGGAGAATCAACTTATAATATTCCTATTAGTAAAAACATGCCAACACTTGCTGAAATAATTAAATATATTGTCGTTACGGATAATTACACTTTTATGCACGAACAAGAATATACTATAACTTTTGATGATTACACATATAGAACTACTTATTTAGGTGACCATTTAGTCGTTTTAGAGGCGACAGATTGTTCTGGCAATAAATCTACGTTTAATGTAAATATTAATGTTTATGATGATATACCGCCAGTAATAAAAGGACCGGTAGTAATCTTTCGATATTCAACAGATCCAATTATGACAGAAGAAGAGATTAAAAGTTTTTTTACAGTAGAAGACAATGTTGATGATGAGTTATTGTTAATAAATAATTTAGAAATAGTTGGAAGTTATGAAAATATACCAGGCGTTTATGAATATACATTAACTGTTAGCGATTCTGCAGGCAACATAACAACACACATATTAAATATAAATGTTTTAAACGGAAACTTGCCTGTGTTTGTTGATAGTGAGACATATATTATTACCTATCAACAATACAAAAACATGACACACGAAGAGATGAAGGCGTGGATTCTTGCGGGCAAAGAAGGAGTGACAGACATTGAAATAATAATGGATGAAGCAGCGTATTTAAGGGGTAAAGATAAGCTGATGTATGTTTATTATAAGTATATGTTAAATGGAAAAGTTCATTACGGAAGAATCTTAATAGAACCATCAAAAGAAACTACTTATAGTAAGATAATAATTATATCGGCTTTGGTAATTATTAACATAAGTTTTTTAGGAGCATTTTTAAAAAGGCCAAAAATTCATCTATAAAAACTTATAAAACTACAAGTTTTATCATTTAATGTTTGGTTATAAGAAGTAAATAGATTATAATATAAGAGCACGAGAGGTGAATCGTTTTGAAAAATGCTCACAAACATCTATTTGCTTTTTTAATTTTATTTTATTTACTTAACATAATAAATACACATTTTGTGACAACAGAATTGTTGAACCAGCATATTACTGTTTTTCCACGCAATTTTTTAGGTGAGATAAATGCTTTTTTAGGAAATTTTGCGGCACTAACATTAATAGTAATGGCTGGTTTTCTTTTCATTAAAAGAGTGAATATGCGAATCCTTTATTTAATTATAGTTACACTACTATTAAATATTGTAGTTTTCGGGTCAGCTATCTTTACAAAATATTATCAAACAGTCTTTTCTTTAAGAGAAATGACACTCTTTAAAAATCCGGCAGTCGACTTAGGTTTAACTATTTTTGTAGAGTCAGTAAAAGATTTAATTATGAATTATCGAATAGTTATTTTTATACCTTTTATAGTTATGGTAATTTACGCCTTTATTGTAAGACATTATTATAAAAAAGATGGTTTAGATTTTGGTGAAAAAGGGGTAATGTTTAAAAGTAATTTACTTAATGGGACCATTTTAGCAGGAGCAGTTACCGTTGGTTTATTGACATTAAGCTTGTTTAATATCTCATTAAAATCTAAGTGGCCAATATTTGCTGAAAGGCCGCTTTATGGTGTACAAAAGGCGGGATTATACAACTATTATTTAGGACAGGCTTGTGGATTTAATTTTGGTGATAATGTTATTATGGAAGTTGATATTAGAACTTATAAAGACTACAACAAAAACGAAAGTTTATATGAGAACATTTTTGGAGAAAAATTTAGTAATATTTTATATAAAGAAGATGCAGAAATTGACTTTACAATAAATCCAATGATGGATAAGGAAAGTTTAAATGGAATCTTTAAAAATAAGAATTTAGTATTAATCCATTTAGAATCATTTAATCACTTTTTATTAAACGAAGACGGACCATATTTAGATGATACATATTTATCAACATTTAAGAAGCTTTTAAAAGAATCTTACGTAATTGAAAACTTTTATACTAATATTGGTTTAGGTAAGAGTAGCGATGCTGAGTTTGCGGTTTTAACGGGTGCTCATCCTTTAGGCGATTCAACGACTTATTGGAATTATAATAAAACACCTTATGTGTTCGCTGATTTAGCTACACTTTTTAACGATCGTTATAGTGTGGCCTTTCATGGAGATGTTAGGTTATTTTATAATAGAGAAAAAGTTTATGACAAGATGTATGGTTTTGATAATTTCCACTATTTTGATCCGACAGAACCTTACTTTGAAGAAACGCAAAATGGTTTTTGGATGTTTCCAGATCATGTTCATACTAACTTGCCAAACAAAGTTTGGTTAACAGAAAATGATTTATTAGAATGGTTAAAAATAGCATATATTTCCACATCTGAAAATAAGGGTGAAAAAGGATTTTATTATCCGATTCTAATGAACCCACACACACCATTTTTATATAACCCAACAAAAGAAGAAAACTTAAGGTTTAAGAAGGGTGATATTGATATAAGCGAAGAGACAAGAAGATATTTAAACTATGAAACTTATATGGAAAGTTTCTTCAATAAATTTATTGAAATATCATATGAATTAAAAGACACAGTCTATATATTTTATGGCGATCATGGTTCGGGTATTCCAGAAAAGGATTATTACGCAATTATGGGATTATCCGCCAATTCAAACAATGCCGCAAAACTGCATTTTGAGTACCAACAAGAGATGCTTAAAACAATCGCATTTATTTATGTTCCAGATGATGATGCAGAGTCTTTAGATATTAAACCAGGACTATTTAAAGGTGTTCAAAAAAGAGTCCGTTCACAAGTAGATATTTATAGGACAATAATTGAACTATTTGATTTACAAACTAACAATTATTACTTTGGAGTTAACTTGTTAAGTAAGGAACACACATTTGCAATAGATACGAAACACTTTAATATAATTACTGATGATTATTTTATAATTGGTAAGAAGATGATTAAAGATATAAATTATAAAGATGCCTATAGAGTTTTAAGTGATGACCCAAAGAAAGATGTTGTAGAATTATATAAGTATGTCTTAAGGTTCAAAAACAAACTTGATCATGCGATTAAAGAAAATGCATATCAATATTTGAAAAACGATTAGAAGAAGTTAGTTGACAATAAGAATAAAAAACGCTATAATTTTTTGGTGTGCGGGTGTGGCGGAACTGGCAGACGCACTAGACTTAGGATCTAGCGCCTTGGGCATGCAGGTTCGATTCCTGTCACCCGCACCATCGTGGAT